>ENA-OYCV01000170-OYCV01000170.1-human-gut-metagenome-genome-assembly--contig:-NODE-170-length-11631-cov-5.399274_pt1 | contig 11631 bp, 7 predicted proteins | sample MGYA00243461_ERZ652889 | MGnify/ENA primary metagenome ERZ652889 (study PRJEB26926, sample SAMN06164560) | human gut metagenome | biome: ENVO:00009003; feature: ENVO:2100002; material: ENVO:00002003... | reverse complement strand
TCCCCCTTCGGCGTAATGACACGGCTGGGGTATAGACGTGTGCTCACTTTTGGAGCAGATTTTTTTTAATCTATTAAAATAAGCAGGCTCCCCATTAGCAGAGCCGTTGGGAGAAACCTAATATAGCATAACTTTTTCTGCTATTCAAAAATTTGTTATGCTTTGGAACAATTTTGTAGGGATTGCTTGGTAACAGAAAAATCGAGAATATTCCATGGCGGTTGTCGCTAATAGAACATCCTCGATTCTGTGTTTCCGTTTGGGTATTATGGAGATATCTCATCCCCCTTATACCCCCTGGTGAGTGCCGTTGTAACATGGATGTTTTGGGTTCGTCAAGGAAAATATTACAAAATTGTTACGTTTGGTTTTAAATACCCTTATGCGCACCCAGTTCTAAGATTTCTAAATTAATCCATGGATATCATTATCTTCGGCGAGAGCCATTCTGATTAATTTAAAGACCATAGTTAATTTTTTAGGTGATGGGCGTCCTTAAGTGGAGACATAATTAATAATAATTTATGCCACTTACTTCACAAAAGCTCATCATGTCCTCTTTAAAATGATTGAAATCTATCTTACCCTTTGTTTTTATTGCTTTTACCGAATCTACAACGTTTTTTACAATCATAGATTTCTTCTCATCCATACTTGCTTCAACATATTTTTCATAGTCCATAAATAGATTAACATCTGCAAATCCATAAGCAACAGAACAGTGCTTTACCTCTTTATATTTTCCATTTTCCAATAATTCTTTTGGAGCGATAATTGGAATAATGCCAATTATATTAATTATCTCGCTGTATGATTTATCTTTAAAATAAATATAGATATCTTGGCATAGTCTATATATCTCATCATCAACCCCATATACATCTTTATAATATTTTGGAGAATTAATATTTAATTCCATCTTTACCATCCTTTCGACTTTAATAATGGCGGAAATTCGTCATACATATATTCAAAATACTTATTCATATCATATTGCCAATAATGTATGTATTCCTTACTTCCTGATTCTAATACTTTCATAACAGCATTATTTTGTTCCAAATAACTCTTAGAGTATCTTGTTTCTGGATACAGGGTTTCACCAAACTTTAATATCTCATTGGTATCTTTATCCACCAAGACATATCCATAATTAGTTCTAGGGTCAGACAAAGAATTACCATGACTTCCAGTTGCTGTTTTAGCAGGTGAAGCTATTCCAACTTCTGCATTTGATGCAAAGTCACCATTTGGTCTATGCCATCTGCCATTTGCATCCTGATAAAATCCAGAAGGTGTACCACTCTCAGCTCCATTATTTGCGGGATAATATGGTACCAATTCCGTACAATTACTACTTGACTTCCCATAGCTGGTCTCATCAACACTTTCACTAATTTTCCCCTGCGGTGGACAAGCTTTACCTGTTGACGTACTTGCATACCCACTCGGATCATCATACACCACCGGATTATTCCCGCAGTACGCATACAGATTCAGTCCATCCCCCTGATAGACGTCTTCCTGCATGAAACGCCCGGCAACCGGATTATAGTACCTCGCCCGCAGGTAATACTGCTCTGTCAGTTCATCATACTGCTGGCCCGTATAACGGATGCGGTTATTCAGCTGTTCTGTGGTCTCAAGGGGTATGCCAAAGGCATCATACTGATAGCTGTTCCGGATTTCTCCCTGTCCATCAGTAACAAATACCGTACTGAGCTGTTCGTCCCTCTGGTAGTAGGACAGTTCCTGTCCTCTGCGGAACGCTTCCATCCCTGCCCCGAGATGATAACTGGTGCCCTGCTCTTCTCTTCCCTCCTCCTGCAGAAGCTCTCCATTGTGGTAGACAAAGCTGGTTCTCCTGCCGTTTTCCAGCAGTTCAAAACGCAGGCCTTCCGCATCATAGCGGTTCTCCTGCACGTTGCCGGTTTCGGTTTCCACCCTTGTCTGCTGGTGGCGGCTGTTATAGGAGAACAGACGGATTCCGGCTGCATTTTTCTCCTCTATTATACCGCCCTGACGGTCATAAGAAAACTGTTTTCTATCGGCAGGGCTTTCCTCTTCGACCAGCTGGTTCTTCGCATTATAAAGATAACGGATTTCTCCCTGTGCATCCGTCTTCCGGATTCTGTTCCCGGCTTTGTCATAGGCATAGCAAACAGAAGCGCCGTTCCGCCGCTCTTCCAGAAGCTGTCCCCGGACATCATAAGCATAGGAGAGATCCAGCGCATTATTCCCTGCGGTGATTTCGGAAGTGATGCCGCCCAGAGCTGCCTGTGTACCTGCCTTCGCTGTGCGGTTTCCGTTGCCGTCATACCGGTATGCAAGGGAAATCAGGACATTTTCACCTGCTCTGGTTTCCAGCGTGCGGACGTTTCCGTCCCCGTCATAGGTATAGGCGGTCTCCACACCGTTACCATAATGGATGCGACTGATGCGGTTCAAAGCATCGTAGCCGTAGCGCACTTCCAGTCCGTCATTGTTGTAAATACGGCTCCTGCGTCCTAAGATATCGTACTCATACCGGGTGCGGACTCCCTCTGGATCCCTGATCTCCGTGATCTGCCCTGCCCTGTCATGAGCATAGGAAACAAAACGTTTCCCGTTGGAACGCTTTTCTTTCAGGTTACCATATGCATCGTAGATGTATTCATAGGACTTTCCGTCGCAGACAGCACGGGTCACCCGGCCCAGGCTGTCATAGTGCCAGGTGCTGATGTTGGTATGTTTTCCCTCTGCATCGGACGCCTTCTCATACACAGGCTGACCGAATACGTTGCAGGCGCGCTGCAGCTGTCTTCCATCCCTGTCGATATGCCGGGACAGGTTGCCCTCCTCGTCATACCGGAAGGTCTCTGTATCGCCCAGCTGGTCAATTCTCTCGCTGACCTTGCCGAGACTGTTGTAACGGTACTGCACTGCATTACCGTTACCGTCTATAGTCCTGCTGACCTGCCCGGCGGGGGTGTACTCATAGCCTTCTCTCACCCCGTCCGCAAAGCCAATGCCTGTGATGCGTCCCCAGCTGTCCACGTCATAGGAAATGGGATTCCGGTTGCCGTCCACAACTCCCGTGATCTGCCCCCTGGCATTATACTCATACTGTTGGAGGGTGCGCTGATGGTTCCGGTTACCGTTCCCTAATCGCCGGACATCCTTGATCTTTCCGTCCAATTCGTAGGAAAGCTCTGTCCGGTTTCCAAACGTGTCCTTTTGGATAACCGGCTGATTCCGCAGATTGTAAGAAAACTCCTGTACCACTTCACCTAATGCATTGGTGGTACGGATGCGGTTGCCGCGGCTGTCATAGGTGTAGGCTGCGCCTGCCCCGTCATCGTTTTCCGGCTCGTAGCCGTAGGGACTGATCTCTTTCCGCAGCCTGTCATTCCGGTCATAGAGATAGCGGGTCACCCCTCCTGCCGGATTGGTTCTGTGGGTCGCCCGGTCTTTCAGGTCATACCGGGTGCTGCTCTCCAGACATTCCCCGTCCGTTCCCAGAATGGCCTGTTTCAGCACATTTCCGGCCGCATCATAGGCATACTGCACCCGTCTGTCGATACCGTTCTTTCTGTCAAGGACTCTCTCCCCGGTCAGGCGGTCGTCCGCATCGTAGCTTCTGCGGATCTCGGAGCCCTTCGGGGTGGTGATCTTTGTCAGGTTGCCGTTGGCATCGTAGGCATATCTTGTAACGGCGGCCTGTACCGGGCCGTTGCCCTGGATTTCCTCCGTCCGCTGAACAAGCCACCCGTTTTTATTGTAGGCATAATGAATGACACTATGAACACCGTCCGCAATGACACGCTCTTCCAGCGTTACATTTCCCAGACAGTCATAATCGTAGCGCATTTTTGCCCCAAAGTCATCTTTCACTACATTCAGATGATTGTTTTTATCGTAGGAAAATTGGATCCGGTGCCAGCCATCCGGCTCTCCGTCCCGTTCTACTTCCTGTTGTCCGTAGGCCTCCTCCACCTTATTGCCCTGACTGTCATAGGTATAGGCGATGACACGGTACAGCGCAGGATCGGTCTCCTGCACTTTTATCTGTTCCCGGATCTTCCAGCCCAGATCATTATAGGTATAGAGGACCTCCTTTCCTTCGCCGTCCACTTCCCGGAGGATCTGTCCGTGCCCGTTGTACTCGTAGGTGTGCAGGATGTTCCCCTCGGGATCCTGTACTTCTGTCATCCGGCCGCAGGCGTCATAGGCATAGCGGTAGCCATTGCCGTCATCCGAATCTGCATCATAAGATTCCGGCTGTACCTGTTTGATCATGTTGCCGTCCGCATCATAGAATCTCCGCTCCACGCCTCCGTCCGGATAAAGGATACGGATGCAGTTCCCGTCAGAATCGTACTCATAGCGGGTTCCTTCTCCCTCTTCGCCTTTCAGGGCATAGCTGACCGGATGGATCCGGCTGGTGATGTCCCCGTCAAAGTTGCGGAATACACGGTGATGTTCCTGCAGGGGAGATATGGTATCTACCACACGTTCCAGAAAATCGTGGCGGTACTCATAGCCGCTCTCTTTCTTTTCCCACTGCACGGGTGGATAGTAAGTGGTCAGATTGCCCATGCGGTCATAGAATCTACGGGTGGTGTAGCCTTCCCCGTCGATGCGGCTGGTGACAAAGTTCCTGGAATTGTAAGCCAGCTCCACCGTGCCGTAAGTATTGCTGATGGACAGTCTGCGGCCTACGGTATCGTAGCCGTAGGCAGTCTCCTCCCCCTTCGGCGTAATGACACGGCTGGGGTATGCCCGGTTGGCTTCATATTCCTTAAGGCTTTCGTTTCCGAGGGCATCCCGCTCCAGAATGCATCTTCCCCTGAAATCATACTTCCGGGCCGTTTCTTTCCATTTGCCCTCTTTGATCTTTTCCATCGTCCTGACCGGATTGTGTTCCTGGTCATAAGTATAGAGGGTCTCTCTTCCGTCGCTGTCCCATGTATGTACCAGATCATGGTGCTCATTATATTCATGGTGCACTTCAAAGCCGTCCGGGAATTAATCTAATAAAAATTCATTAACAATACATCATCGTTAAATAAACACTGTAGAAGACAATAGCACTTGTCAGAAATATCGTATCCGTCATTCCTCATCTCTTGTGTTATTTTTCCATTTTCCCGGAGCTTAGTGGTTTATATCCATCGTCTTTTTCGACTTGCTTAAACCCACGGTTCCCATCCTTTTATAAATTCTTCCAAAGATGGTGCAATTTTTCTCATTTTTCCTTTTTCGTCATCTACAAATTTAACAATTCCTGTCTTTATTTCTACCACTACAGAATAGTTCACTTTCGACTCCACTCCAATCACAAAATGTGTTACCTTGCCATTCAGATCGGTATATGCCTCCATTATTTGTTTTAAACTTCTATACCCATCTCTAGGATCCACACCACTTATTGCAATTCTACTTTTTTTATAATTTATATTAAACCCCAAAAAATGATAGGTGCTAAAGTATTCAATTATATCTCGGTTGCTTTCAATTCCATATGTCTCTAATAGCTTTATAAAAGTTTCCTCTTTTCCATATGCCAGTGGTCTCCATCTACAACATCCAGCGTTATCCGCTTCTCCCACATAAACAGCTTGATCTACATCTTTTCTCCTGGGACGTTTAGGTAATCCATCCTCTGTTTTTTGGTATGCTGCTAAAAATCTTTCAAAAAAATTATCCAATTCATTTTTTACTGACATTATTTTATCTCCATTCTTATCCATTTTTTTGTTCGTATTGTCATAGACTTGATATTTTGAAGCATCTTCGAGAATACATCTCCATCTATCCCGCCCCAGATGCCATATTGTTTTTCTATATTATGAATTCCACCACTCCCCGGATGCAATCCTACAGGAATTGGCATAGCCTGACCACCACCTTATTTTTTGCAGATTATAACACATATCGACAAGTCATAACCGTAGATGTCAAAAACGACCGGGTTATATGTAACTTTTGGATAAAAATACCCGGGTTAAAATATGCTTCGAAACGTTTCTCTTGAAAAGCATATCTTAATCCGGGTATTCACATATTCCGTATTCTTTTTATGTTAAAAAATCATACATCAATATCATTACATCAAAAACATTATCTTCCTCCCGTATCTCCATCTCACCGGCATATTGATCCACGATCTGTCTGACGATTGAAAGACCGATTCCATGCATCCTGTCGTCTTCCTTGCTTGTCAGATATCGTCCCCCGCTTTTATGCAATGCATTTTTATACCGGTTTTTAATACTGATGGCTATATTATTACCGTCTGTGGTGATCCATAGCCTGATCACCCTATCTTCGGTCAGTTCCTTTACAGCTTCTATGGCATTATCCAATAGATTGCCCAGACAAATGCTGATATCCTCTGCATTCATCTCCGCATCCTGCGGCACTTCCGTATTGGCTATCACCTTTATTCCTGCCTTTTCCGCCATATCTGCCTTGTAATTAACCACACTGTCAATATAAAGATTTCCGCTATTGGAAATAAAATCTTTTTTGTCTAAAAACTTCAGATTTTCACTGCAGTATCTTTTCAGGGCTTCATAATCTTCCTTTTCCAAATAAGTATTTTCCAATATGTAATGCTGCTTCATATTGTGACGCAGCTTCCTTAATTCTTCCCACCATTCCTTACTTTCCCGGTTCTGGCGAATATAGTACTCACACTGATTTTTCAGGATTTCTTCCCGCATTTGTTTTTCCATATTTTCTTTTGCTTTATCATACAGATAGTAGGTAAAGACGTTGATCAGCAGGATCATGAATACTACAATAAATCCCCAGAAATAGTTTTCAAGGGTTCCTGTGATAAAAACGGAAATCAGGATCCATATACTACAGACCGGAACGATAAATACTTCCAACCAATCCTGAAGATTCAGTTCCGCTTTTCTGTTCAGTTTTATAATAAGAGAGGTAAATTTAATAATCAAATACCAGACAATTTTAGATAACACTGTGCACAGCAAGGTTACTTCTGCATCATCTGTCCATGCCAGAAATTCTTTTCCGTAATACACGAGCAATTCTGCACACATGCCGCTCATATACATAAATATAGTCGTCGCCATCAATGTTCTGACTGAATCAGTATATAGGATTCTGATCGTCACAAAAAAAATACATACAAAAAGTAATATATTCAGCCAGATATTACTCGTGCCATCTCCCAGATACGTTAAAACATATGTAACACCGTTGAAGACCGCAAAATATCCTCCCCATACCAGATAGTCTGTATACCTGCGAATTTTCTTCTTTTTCAATGTACTGTCACAAAAAATACGCTGCAGTATTACAGAAAAAATCTCCACAATAGCCAGAACAAGCATCATTCCCATCTTCTCCCCTTTAACATTGAAATATAATGCTGTCTTACATGATCTCTGTAATTTTTACTGATTTCTACTTCCCGTCCATTATCCAGAACAACCCTGTCCGCAGAATACTCCTTAATAAAACGAGTATTCACGAGCAACGATTTTCTGATTCTCAGGAATTTTACATTTGCTTTCCGCAGATTCCTTTCCACTTCTTCCAATTTTCCATAAAATAAGTATTCCAATTCAGGCATATCCAGCTGTACTGCATTGATCTGTACGATTCTTTTATCACTTTGGAAAAACCGGATCTGATTCAGTGGAATATTGTATTGCCTTTTATTATAAGAAAAGCAATAACTGTCATCGGAATTCAAATGTGTTTCAAACACCCGTTTCAGGATCTTCTCCAATTTTTCTTCAGACACCGGCTTATCTATAAATGCATATGGCTGCACTTCAATCATTTCCTTGCAGTACTGGTTATGACAGGATACAAAAATCAGAATTACCCTGCTGTCTCTTTCCCTAAGGATACGCGCGGTTTCAATTCCGCTGATACCAAGCATTTCCACATCTAAAAAAACGATGTCCATATTTCCCGTGGTGTCTGTTTCCATTAATAATTCTTCCCCACTCCGGAAGCAAAAAAATTTCACATTTTTGGATAGCCTTGCCATGATGGATTGTATGATCTGTGTTTGCTTCTGCAACTCAGATAAAACATCCTCACATATAGCAACTCTTAACATTGAGAATTCCCCTTTCTCCTTCGCATGCTATAATACGATGCCAGTATGCAACTGTTCAGCCCAATATAGTTTCCTCCTTTCAAGACTTTCCGCAAAAACACTGGCAACATCAGCAACTATTCTTATTTTTTTGATATTATTACTATACAAACGATTTCCCCTGTTTTACGTAAACAATTCCCTCTTCCTCTTGATCATCTCATCAATCTTCTCAATATACAGTCCCACATCCTTGACATTATCGCACCGTTCAATCCGTCCATCGGGGAAGACTCTCTTGGTGATGCTTCCGGCGCCTAATGCCACAATGGTCTGTTTCTCTTCCATGATGAGGATGTTGTACAGGCCGTATTTGCCGGGACGGGCGTAGCCGGTGTTCTCGAAGTTGCCGGACATGTTCTTCTGTCTGTAGAGGTAATAAGGCTTCATTCCAAGCTTCTCAGCTCCCGCCGCCGCGATCTTCATGGTCTCGTCTGTATTATGGAGCATGGAGACGCCGTTCTCCTGGATCCACTGATTCAGGCGGGATGCACGCTTGATTGCCAGGGAATGAACGGTCAGGCTGTCCGGTGCCAGCTCCACGATCTTTTCGATGGTGCGCTGTACATCCGCCTCCAGTTCTCCCGGCAATCCCAGGATCAGATCCATATTGATATTATCAAATCCGACCTCTCTCGCCAGCCGATATGCCGTAAGTACCTGTTCCACGCTGGCCTTTCTGCCGATGATATCCAGTGTCTCCTGCTTCATAGTCTGGGGATTCACAGAGATGCGGCTGACCTGATGACGGTACAGTACCTCCAGCTTCTCTCTGGTGATGCTGTCGGCACGACCGGCTTCCACAGTGAATTCCTTCACGGTAGAGAAATCAAACTTGGACTTTAATGCCGTGATCAGACGGTCCAGCTGCTCCGGTTCCAGTGTGGTGGGCGTACCACCGCCGATATAGACGGTATCCAGTACCTTGTCCTGAAAGTTCTCCGCCACATAATCCATCTCTTTGATCACAGCGTCCACATAGGCGTCCACCTGCCTGCGGAATGCAGCGATCGGATAAGAGGTAAAGGAACAATAGAGACAGGTTGTAGGGCAGAACGGAATCCCGATGTACAGACTGTAGCCGCCCTCATAATGAATCTCTTTTAACAGATCCCGCTCTCTCTTCGCAATATCGATTCCCAAAAGTGCCTTCTCTTCGCTGACGTAATGGCTCTGCTCCATGAATTCTAAAATCTCTGCATCGCTTCTGCCCTCATCCAGCATACCGTAGGCGATCTTCGTGGGACGGATGCCGGTAAGGTTTCCCCATGGGAGTTTCTGCCCGGTCACCTTGCTTAAGGTGCGGTACAGGAAACGTTTCAGACCGTTCTTATACCCATCTGCAAGGTTTGCTGTCTCTGCATTCCACAGGAAATCCTCTTCCCCCACACGGATCTTCGCTCCGGTCTCGGCCAGTTCGATTTCCAGACTGACCTGCGGTTCCAGCTCTGCCAGCTTCTCCGGTTTTGTCTCCGGGGTGATGACCGTGACCTGGTCCTCCGCATAAAAAGCCTTCACCAGAGAATGTACATCATATTCATAGTTAGGATGGGATAATTTCACTACTTTCATTGTATTTTCCTCATTTACATAAATACAGGCACAGAGATAACTCTTTCTGTGCCCGAATATATTTCAGTATTGTAACTATTCAGAACCCTATTAGCAAAACGGATTATATTTCTTCTCATGTCCGATGGTGGTGCTGTCGCCGTGTCCCGGATAGACTACCGTCTCCTCCGGCAGAGTAAACAGCTTCTCCTTCACCGAACGCACCAGCGTACTCATACTGCCGGTGGGGAAATCGGTTCTGCCCACGGATTCCTGGAACAGGGTATCCCCGCAGATCAGGAACCCTCCCTCTGGGAAATAATAGCTGACACCGCCTGCAGTATGTCCGGGCGTTGCCAGAACTTTGATCCGGATGCCATCCAGATCCAGTTCCTCGCCATCCTTCAGATACACATCCGCGGTGACCGTTACCGGGCGTCCCATATCTTTCGACAGGTTGCTCTTCGTATCCAGAAGAAACTTTTTCTCCGCCTCCCCGGCATAAATTTTCACGGGGTTCTCTCCATGCTCCCCGGCATAAGCATCCGCTGCCGCCTTCAGTTCTGCGCAGCCACCGATATGGTCAAAATGTCCATGGGTCAGAAGGATTGCCGCCGTATGCAGTCCGTGCTGTCCAAGTGCCGCCTCAATTTTCTCTCCGTGATCCGCGGGATCGAATACCAGCACTTTATCACTGTTCTCTCTGTATACAAAGTAGCAGTTGGTCTGGTAGATTCCCAGCGTCATATGTCCGATACGAATATTGCTCATAATAATCTCACTTTCTGTTTCCCGACAGGTTCCGCCGTTTTCCGGACATCACCTTATCAGCCTGTGGTTCTCTCGATGTCAATGACGCTCTCGATGCCCCGGATCTTGTCAATGATACGGTTCAGTTCCTCTCTGCCGCTGATCTCGAAGGTCGTCTGCAGCGTTGCCAGTCCCTGTCTGTTGGTTCTGGTGTTCATGGACATAATATCAATATTTTTCTCCGTCAGCGCCTTGGAAATATCCGCTAACAATCCGTTACGGTTGTTGGCATAGATCTTGATCTCCGCCAGATATTTCTCCGCATGTGCCTCCTCCGGCTGCCATTCCGCATCGATCAATCTCGCCCTCTCCATCTCCGGCAGATTGATGATGTTGATACAGTCGGTACGGTGAATAGAGATACCTCTTCCACGGGTCACATAACCCACGATCTCATCCCCCGGCACAGGAGAACAGCACTTGGAAAAACGCACCGACAGATCCGCGATGCCCTTTACTACGATACCGCTCTTGGACTTCATGAGGATCGGCTTGTTCACACCACTTTGCGCATTTGCTGCATTGTTCTCCGCAATGCTTGCCAGAACTTCCTCGTTGGTCATCTCTTTCTTATGGTCACGGTCGTACAACTCCTGCATCTTGTTGACGATCTGACCCTCTTTCAGAGCACCGTGTCCTATGGCCGCCAGTACAGAATCCCAGTCCCGGAATCCATACTTGCGCATAATGGCATCCATATACTCCTGCTTCTGCAGGCTGGCAAGATTGATGCCTCTGGCTTTGCAGTAGCCGGAAAGCAGATCCTTGCCCTTTAAAATATTGTCTTCCTTTAACTCATTCTTGAACCACTGGTTAATCTTGTTCTTGGCCTGGGTACTTTTTACCACATTCAGCCAGTCACGGCTGGGACCCTTGGAGTTCTGCGAAGTGATGATCTCGATCCGGTCTCCGTTGTTGATCTTATAATCAATGGTCACAAGCTTCCCGTTGACTCTCGCTCCCACCATCTTGTTACCAACAGCAGAATGAATGCTGTAAGCAAAGTCAATCGGGGTAGATCCTGCCGGAAGGTTCTTGACCTCACCGGTAGGAGTAAAGCAGTATACGCTGTCGGAGAACAGATCCAGATCGTTCTTCAGCCTGTCTCTTATACACATCTCCGAGCCCACGAGACTAAGGCGAAT
>ENA-OYCV01000169-OYCV01000169.1-human-gut-metagenome-genome-assembly--contig:-NODE-169-length-11634-cov-4.314017_pt1 | contig 11634 bp, 5 predicted proteins | sample MGYA00243461_ERZ652889 | MGnify/ENA primary metagenome ERZ652889 (study PRJEB26926, sample SAMN06164560) | human gut metagenome | biome: ENVO:00009003; feature: ENVO:2100002; material: ENVO:00002003... | reverse complement strand
TGTTCTTCCAAGCCGTTTTCCAAACCTTCTCGTAAACGGTTCAAGCGGTATTGCCGTTGGTATGGCAACCGAAATTCCTCCGCATAACCTCGGTGAAACAATTGACGCAGTTTGTACTCTCATTGACAATCCCGATGCTGAGCTTGCAGAGATTATGGAGTGTATGCCCGGACCCGACTTCCCGACAGGCGGTATTATCATGGGCAGAAGCGGTATTCGTGCCGCCTATGCAACAGGTCGAGGAAAAATCACCGTAAGAGCCAAGACTGAAATTATCGAAGCTAAAAACGGCAGATATAAAATTATCGTTACGGAGCTTCCGTACAAGGTCAACAAAGCAAGACTTATTGAAAACATTGCCGACCTCGTAAAGGATAAGAGAATTGAGGGTATTTCAAATATCGAGGATCATTCCGACCGTAAGGGTATGCACATTGAAATTGACATCAAGAGAGATGCCTCACCTCAGATTGTTCTTAACCAGCTGTTCTCATACACGCAGTTGCAGACAACCTTCGGTGCAATTATGCTTTCTATCGTTGACGGCGAGCCTAAAATTCTTTCACTCAAGGAAATGCTCCAATGCTATATTGAATTTCAGGCTGAGGTTATTCGCCGCCGTACTGATTTTGACCTCAAAAAAGCCCGTGACAGAGCTCACATTCTCGAGGGCTTGAAGATTGCGCTTGACTTCATTGATGAGGTAATCAAAATTATCAGAAACAGCAAGGATACTGTAAGCGCAAAAGCAGGTCTTATGGAGCGTTTCGGTCTTGATGATGTTCAGGCTCAGGCTATCGTTCAGATGCGTCTCGGTCAGCTCACAAATATGGAGCAGACTAAGATAGAGGATGAAATTGCAGCCCTCCACGCAAAGATTGAAGAATATCTCGAAATTCTTGCAAGCGAGCCAAGACAGCTTGAAATCGTAAAAGAAGAAATTATGCAGATTCGTAATAAATATGCCGACCCGAGAAGAACAGAAATTTGTGCTGTCAGCGGTGAGGTTGATATTGAAGATCTTATTCCGCAGGAGGAGTGCGTTCTTACACTTACACAGTTTGGATATGTAAAGCGTCTTTCTGCCGATACCTACAAAATTCAGCGCAGAGGAGGTCGTGGTGTATCGGGTATGTCACGCCGTGAAGAAGATATTGCGGCTGAAATGTTCGTAATCAATTCACACGATTATGTTCTGTTCTTTACCGACAAGGGCAGAGTTTATCGCCTTAAATGCTATGAGGTTCCCGAGGGAAGCCGTCAGTCAAAGGGTGTGAATATTGCAAATCTGATTCCGATTTCACCCGATGAAAAGGTAACCTCAATGATAAGAGTGCCTGAATTTGACGAGGAAAAATACCTTGTTATGGTCACTCGTCAGGGCATTATCAAGCGTATTGAACTCAATGCATACAATACCTCAAGAAAGGGCGGTCTTATTGCTCTTGAACTTAACGAGGGTGACGAACTTGCGTGGGTAAGAATGACCGACGGCAACAGTCAGGTTATTATCGCTACCAAGAAAGGTATGGCTATCCGCTTTAACGAAACCGATATTCGTGCAATGGGCAGACAGGCTCGAGGTGTTAAGGCAATGGCTCTCAAAGAGGGCGACTGCGTAGTCGGAATGAGTGTTGTCCGTGAGGGCGGTCTTGTTCTCACAGTTTCCGAAACAGGCTACGGCAGACTTTCAAGTCCCGATGATTACCGTGTTCAGAGCCGTGGCGGTAAAGGTCTTACCAACTACCACACGGAAAAATACGGCGATGTTGCCGCTATCAAGGTGGTTAATCTTGACGATGATATTATTATCATCTCGGAAGAAGGTATTATTATCAGAATTGCCGCCGAATCAATCCGTGTTTGCGCCCGTCCTTCAAAGGGTGTAACCGTAATGAAAGTAAACGGTGACGACAGGGTTGTAACAATCGCCCGTGTTCCTCACATTGACGGTGAAGACGATGAATCAGCCGAGAGCGAAGATAACGCAGAAAACGGCGAACCGTCAGAAGCGGTTGCAGAAGAAGTTTCCGAAAATAACGAGGGCGAAACTTCTGAGTCAACCGAAGAAAATACGGAAGAATAATTGATAAAAATAAGAAAACTCCACTTTTTTAAGTGGAGTTTTTGACACATATGAAAATCTGGTGATTTGATGAAAAAAACTTTAGTTCTGATTGTAGCGGCAATCCTCATGCTTTCACTTTTCGGCTGTTCTGACAAGAAGAATGCCGATGTTTCCGGTGTAGTAGATGCGCCCGATAAATTTTCTACTCTTGATGAGGCAAAGGTAACAGAAAATCCGAACATTCGCAAAGAAAGTGAAAATGTAAACGGAATGTGCTACGCAATCACTCTTGAAGAATTTACGTATAATTACAACGAAATGCTCAAAGAGGCGGGTAATCTTGATATGATTAATCCAAAGGGTTGGAAAATGCTCGGCAGTCCTCAGAATGACGCAAACGGAACGGAGTATCAGTATTATTACTACAATGCCGATAAAATCAACTTCACAGCCTCTGTTGAAACAAAGACAAATTATATTATGAATATCGGTCTCGGAACAACAATGAGCAACTTTGTTTCGATTGAAAACGAGAAAAATAACAGCGATACAATCCTGATGAAAAGTGCCGTAATGGCTGCCGCAGTAAGCGGAATGGGCATTAATAAGGTTGATACAATTCAGGATATTTTCTATCTTACAACCTTTGAAAATACAAATGAGCTATGGTACAACGGCAATGTCTATGCTCTCAGCACCAATGAGGATAAGGCAGACAGTGAACGCAGTACAATGTTGTTTCGCACCTTTCCTATCTCTGATGAAGTAAAAGAAAACTGGGGCATTGACGAGTATGAAAGCTATGTGGCAAACGCAACTCAGGTAACAACAAACGCAAATTAAAAATGAATTTTGCAAAAAGACAAGGCGACTATCGTTTTCGATAGCCGCCTTATAGTTTAATCTCTTCTGTTATTTGTTTTACTTTTTCTTTCTGTCAGCAGCCGTTGCGGTAATGAATGCACCGCCGCCGGCAATCAGCAGGACAATCCACAAAATCATATTATCGGTATTGCCTGTTTTCGGTGAGGCTGTATTTATCGGTTTATTTGTTTGGTCAGCAGAACTGCTTTCGGAAGAGGCAGTATTTATAGGCTTATTCGGTTGGTCGTCCGAGCTGTTTCCAAAATCTGTCACAGGAATGTCAACGGCAGCTTTTTTGTAACCGCAGACGGTGCATTCCTCATGCTTTGAGCCTTTTTCGGCAGTAGTGGCTTCCTTGTCAACAATCCATTTAAAGTTGTGAGCCGTTATATCAGCCTTGTTGCCGCACTCACATTCGTGCCAATGATTCGTTTCATCATACTTCCATTCCGTACCGTAGTTGTGTGTATGTCCGTCTGCGGCAGGAGTCATAGTAAGGTCAGTTTCAACCCAGAAACTCTGGGTGTCACTTTCATCGCCTATGCGAGTGTACTTCACTTCCCGACCGTTAATCTTTAGTTTGGCATCGGGAGAGATGTCGGCAGTATATGCAGTCACATATACGCCGTAGTGATAGGTCTTTCCTGCTTCAAAAGCGGTGATCTTGTTTTTATAAATGTCGCCGCCCCACTCCGGCTCTGTGGAAACTATGCCGGTATTCTCGTCTAAGTTCCACCACTCGCAACGGAATGCATACTGATCGTTTTCAGGCACCGTTCCGGTAAAGACAGGTTTATCGCCGTCCTTAAAGGTCAAGGTTGCGTTATTGATTTCAATCACGGAGATTTCCTTGGTTGCTTCCGGGCGAATTGTTTCAACATTCATAACAAACAAGCCATCCACGGTTTTAACTGCATTGGCGGTTGCCGATATCGGGTTCCCGTTTATCGTAACGGAGCAATTATCCGCAAAGGTATATCCGTTTTTCTCTCTCAGCTCAATGGAGTACATATAGGTTTTACCCTCTTCAAACTGAGTAATCTTTTTCATGGAAGGAGTATATTTGCTTTCATCGGAATACCAGAACGCAACCGGCTCTCCGTTCTCCATTTCCTCCCAGCATTCATAGGCAATCTCATATTCTTCTAATGAAGGATCCACCAATACCTCTGCCGTTGCCTGCGGAGTGTCACCCGAACGATAAGCGAATTTTACATTCTCAATGCAGACATTATTTATAGTCGCTTCGTCCTGAGAACCTCCATCAATAGCTTGCACAATCAGGTCATATGTTGTCTGATACACTTGATATTCATGAACAACAATATTCCTATTCACACTTCCGGAAGCTGCGTTTTCGAGAGAATCCTGATCGCCGACGAGTATATCGCCATCTGGTGCAATTATATTACCACTCTCAAAATGATCAAACATAAATGTGCTATTACGGTTTTCAGTGGTAATATTTCCTCGTGAAGAAAATTGTGCAATGATTTCATCATCAATTCTTTTGATTTCTGCCTGCACCGCATCACTGTTAACATTGCCTTCAACGAAATCCCCTGATTTGGTCACTTCTGTTGTTTCTGCCACATTGCCGTCTGCATCTTTAATGGTGACCTGCGCAGTTGTTTCAACCTTTGTGTGATAGAAATGGCTATAGGGGTTAGTGGTATTGCCTCCGGTCACATCTGTTACACCGGCATATGCTGTAATCGGTACAATGGATAGTGCCAAGTACAAGGTCAGCAGAACAGTCAACAGCTTTTTTGGTTTTGTTTTTTTCATATTCATCTTCTCCTTTCAACGGCTAATGCCGCATAAAATGTTTTTTGGCTGTATCCGTTTGGTGTTATTACCGTCCGTTACCGCCATATTGGCAGGTTGGCTGTGATGAACACAACCCCGTATACCTGTCAAAGATTTCACCATTATTTTAGCATATTTTACGCACAATTTTACCATAATTCCAAAAAAGTCAATTGACTATTTTGGAATTATTCTGTAATATACTCTTATAACATTGTTAAAAACAAACTCGTTTGGAGTGATATCTATGAAATTTTCTGAAAAATTAAATGATTATATCGAGCAGTTGTCCTGTACGGGAAAAGATATCTGTAATTTATCCGGCATTTCTGCGGCATCTCTCAGCCGATACAGAAACGGCGAACGAGTACCCGAGCTTGGAACAAAGCATTTTGAGGATTTATGCTGTGCGCTGGCACGGATTTCCGCACAAAAAGGAGAGTTACAAATCACCGCTGACGCTGTGAAAAAAGCGTTTGTAAGCTGCGATGATTTTGTATCTACAGACAAGGAATTACTGCGAAAAAATTTCAACACACTCCTCTCTGCACTCAATGTCAATCTGACACAGTTGTGTCAGTACACAAATTATGATGCGTCTGCTGTTTTTCGCATTCGTAACGGCTCAAGAAAGCCCGGAGATGCCGAGCGGTTTGCATCTGCGGTTGCTTCCTTTGTTACAAGAACAATGCAGACGCAGTCCGAAATCGGTGCCGTTGCAGAATTGATTGGCTGTGATATTGATGAAATTTATGATTTGTCGGTTCGATACGCAAAAATAAAAAGCTGGCTTTTGAAACAGCCCGTGCAAAAAGCCGAAGGCAACAGCGTTTCAAAATTTTTAAGCAAGCTGGATGATTTCGATTTGAACGAATATATCAAGGTTATCAAGTTTGATGAGCTGAAAGTTCCGTCCGTACCGTTTCAGATTCCGTCCTCCAAGACATATTTCGGTATAAAAGAAATGATGGGGAGCGAGCTTGATTTTTTGAAATCAACCGTGCTTTCAAAATCATCAGCCCCTGTGATAATGTACAGCGATATGCCGATGAAAGAAATGGCAAAGGATCCGGAGTTCCCGAAAAAATGGATGTTCGGTATGGCGATGATGCTAAAAAAAGGACTGCATCTTCATCAAATACATAATCTTGACCGTTCTTTTGATGAGATGATGCTTGGTCTTGAAAGCTGGATACCGATGTATATGACAGGGCAGATTTCTCCCTACTATTTCAAGAATGCTCCGAATGATGTCTTTCTGCATTTTTTGAAGGTGTCGGGAATTGCCGCACTTTCGGGCGAAGCTGTTGCCGGATACCATTCCGACGGCAAATACTATCTGACAAAGGTAAAGCGTGAGGTGGAATATTACCGAAAAAGAGCCGAGGAAATGCTGAAAAATGCCTATCCTTTAATGGAAATTTACCGCAGTGAACGAAAAAATGAGTTGAATGCCTTTCTTCTTGCCGATACAAAAACAGCAGGCAAACGCCGCAGTATTCTGTCCTCTTTGCCGTTGTATACAATAAGCGATGAACTTCTCAACCGTATTCTTACACGGAATAATATTAATGCAGAGCTAAAAGAAAAGATAAAAGAGTACGCAAAAACACAAAGACAGCGAATGAAAATAATTCTTGAAAATGAAAGAATTGAAGATGAGATACCTGATTTTGTACAGGAAAATTTTACGAAAAGTCCTCCCATGCTGGAACTTTCGGGTATATTTTGTGAAGAGGATATTCCGTATAACGAAGAGGAATATACTGCCCATTTGAAAGAATCAATGGCTTTTGCTGAGCAGAACCCGAATTACACATTAAAGTGCAGTACAGCGCACGCATTTCATAATCTGAAAATTATAATTCACGAAGGACAATGGGTGATGGTGTCCAAAGGAAAAACGCCTGCAATCCATTTTGTCATTCGTCACCCCAAGCTTCGCAGTGCGATAGAATGCTTTATTCCGCCGATAACGGAAGATGAGTAAGTCGGTAAATCAAATATAACAAACATATAAATACTGCAACAAAACAAGCGACAGTTTAATTTCTGTCGCTTGTAATTATATTTTATTCTGTTTTATACTATATACATCATTTACCGAGTTCAAGAACTACAAATTCTGCGGACATAGGCGGAATTGTGAGTATACCGTTCTCAAGCTTTGAACCAAAAACAGGTTTGCCGTCTGCATATCCGGGCGGCATTTTTGCCTCGACTTCATAATCATAGAGATTGAATGTGCAGAAAATAGCGGAATCTTTGTCGTGGCGGATGTATGAAATTCTTCTTTCCTCCGAAAGAACATTTATAAAATCACCGTCCCACAATGCCGAACAGCTTTTTCTAACATCGGCAAGCTTTTTGTGCCATTCAATGAGTTCCTTATTTTCTTTGCCCCACGGATAACAGCAACGGTTGAACGGATCACGATATCCCTCCATTCCTGCTTCGTCACCGTAATAAATACACGGAAATCCAGGGAGAGTAAACTGCATTGCACTTGCAACCTTGAGCAGCTTTACACCGAGTTTTTTATGCTCGTCATCAAGCTTAGTGTCAGCCTGCCATTCTCTGTCCTTGCCGTCAAGCGGTTCGCCTGCCATAACTGTGATTGCTCTTTCGGTATCGTGAGTTGAAAGTGAATTCATCAGCACTCTGAGAACAGGACGGGGATAATTTTCAATTACGCTCATAATCAGATCCATTGTGTATTTGCCGTGCTGACCTTTGCAGAAGTTGAGAATTGCATCCCTGAACACATAGTTCATAACGGAGTCAAACTGTTCGCCGAGCAAGAACTTTCTTCTTGCACCGTAGCTTTCCTTGTTGCTTGCGTCCTCCCACACTTCACCTACAAGAAAGGCGTTCGGATTTTCGTCCTTAACTGCTTTGCGTAGATTTTCAATGAACACATCGGGAAGTTCATCTGCAACATCAAGCCGCCAACCCGAGTTGCCGCATTTCATCCATTTTCTGACAATGCCGTCTTTGCCGTTAATATATTCGTTGAATGACGGAGTTTCCTCAATAACCTCGGGCAGAGTATCAAAGCCCCACCAGCTTTGGTAATTGTTCGGCCATTCGTTGAATTTGTACCAACTGAAATACGGTGAGTTTTTGTCATTATACGCACCGCCCTTGCCGTATTTGCCGTAACGGTTGAAGTAAACGCTGTTACTTCCCGTATGAGAGAACACACCGTCATTTATGATGTGTATTCCCCTCTTTTTAGCCTCTGCGCAAAGGTGCTTAAAATCTTCCTCCGTTCCGAGAATCGGATCAACCTTTGAGTAGTCGCCCGTATCATAGCGGTGGTTTGAGTATGCCTCGCTGATAGGATTAAGGTAAATACAGCTTACACCGAGGCTTTCAAGGTAATCAAGCTTCATTGTAATTCCCTTGAGGTCGCCCATAAAGAAATCATTGTTCTTAATCATTCCGTTTTCATCGGGTTTCCATTCGGGGAGAGCATACCAATCCTTGTTGCGTTTGAAGTCGGTACGCTTTATATTCTTTTCTTCACCGCTGAAATAAAAACGGTCGGGAAAAATCTGATACATAATTCCGCCGACAAGCCAGCCGGGAGTTTTAAAGCCTTTTTTGTAGCAGGTAATCTGCCAGCTTCTGCCCATATAGTCTTCAATGGTGCTGACCTTATACGGATCGGACGGAATAACATATCTTGTTTTATCAATGGCAGTAAGCTTAAAGTTATACCAATAAAGTCCGATTTTTTTCGGGGTAAAATCGCACTCCCAAATTTCGGTATCCTCGTCAAATTTACCGCACCAGATAAGCTCGGTGAATTCCCAGTTGCAGTCATAATCATACTTTACACACAAGTGTGCTTTTTGCGTATGCTCCGCCTTAGGCAAAAGAATTCTGAAATGAATCTCGGTACCCTGTTCAACCGCACCAAACGGCGAACGATAGTAAATTTTTCGTGAATCAAACGGTACGGGCATATAATCACTTCCCATAATAATATATTCCGAAATGTCAATTTTGTTTTGGCGGTTATGCCCTGTTAATCGGAAATTAAGACAAATCCGCCAAATGACGCAAAGATTATTTTATCATAAGAGAATAAATATTTCAACCGATATAAGTTGTAAACAGCATAAAATCGCCAAATTTGTCTACGAATGAAAAAATATTTAAACAATATTCTCTTTGCTCTTTTATTATTTCCGATTTTATATTATAATGTAAAATGATTATGTATGCAAAGAAGTCAAATGAGGACGAAAAAGCTATAAAAGGGAGATGCATTTCCTATGGAGAAAAAGAGAGTAAGCGTTCAGATTGAGGGAAGAAGTTATTCACTTATCACAACAGATGATGAAAAGTATGTTCAAAAGGTAGCAAATGAGGTGCTTTCTCACATAAGAAAAGCCGCCCAAAGCACAAAGCAGCTTGATACCCGTGATTGTGCGGTTCTTGCGGCACTTAACTTCTGCGATGACCGCAACAAGGCTCTTAAAAAGAACAAAGATTATGTTGAAAAAGCCGACAAAATTATTCAGCAGACAAATGATCTTAACAGGCTTTGCAAGGAATACAGAGAGAAGCTTACGGAGGCCATGAACGATAACACTCGACTTATAAATAATAATAAAGAGCTTGAAAAAAGACTCGCTGTTCTCGGACACGAGGTTTCACAGCTTAAAGAAAAGCTCGAAAGTGTTGAGAAAAGCAAAGAAAAAGCCAAATCTGAAAAATCAGAGCCTGAAAAAAATTCAGTTCCAAAGGAAAAAAAGACTTCAAATGCAAAAAATAACATGACAGAGCAGTCAGATGATATACCCGTGAATGTTCTGTCAAACGAGGCTAAAAAAACAGAACAGGAATTGCGTAATGAAAAACTTCTCGGTTATGTTCCAATGACGCAGTTCTCTCTGTTTGATGAAGATAAGAAATGAAAAAGATAGAAATACTTGCTCCGGCAGGAAGCTTTGACAGTGTAATTGCCGCCGTAAGGAGCGGAGCAGACGCAGTGTATCTTGGCGAAAAGGCATTTTCCGCCCGTTCATCTGCCAAAAATTTTGATGATGAAGAACTAAAGAAAGCAACGGCATACTGTCACATTCACGGTGTAAAGGTGTATGTCACAATCAATACGATTGTGTTCGATGACGAGCTTGAAAAGCTGAAAAAAGCCATAATTTCAGCCGCAGAGGCTGATGTTGACGCACTCATTGTTCAGAATATGGGTGTAGCAAGGCTTGCACACAGGCTTGTTCCCGACCTTGCACTTCATGCGTCAACCCAGATGAGCATTCACACCGCATCCGGTGTAAAGACACTTTATGAAATGGGTTTCAAGCGTGTTGTTCTTGCCCGTGAAATGAGCAAAAAAGAGATTGAAAAATGCTGTGAAATTCCGGTTGAACTCGAAGTTTTTGTTCACGGTGCATTGTGTATGTGCGTTTCGGGACAATGCTACCTCAGCGCAATGATTGGCGCAAGGAGCGGAAACCGTGGTTCCTGTGCCCAGCCGTGCCGACTGCCGTTTTCCGTAAACAATCAAAAAGGCGGTCATGCTTTAAGTCTTAAAGACAACAGTATTGTAAATTACCTTGATGAACTTCAAAATATGGGGGTTGCCTCGGCTAAAATTGAGGGCAGAATGAAACGCCCCGAGTATGTTTCAGCCGCAGTAAGAGCGTGTGTTGAACAGCGTGATTTCGGCTTTATCAGCGACAAAACCCGGAAGATGCTCAGAGGGGTTTTTTCACGAACAGGCTTTACAGACGCTTATTACATCGGCAAAACGGGAAGTCATATGTTTGGCACAAGAACAAAATCGGATGTTGTTTCTGCCGATGAAAAGCTGTTTTCGGCAATCCGTTCTTCCTACAAGGACGAAATCGGAAATGTTGAAATAACTTTTGATTTTACGGCAAAACTCGGCGAAAATCCCGTTTTAGTTGTTTCTGACGGAGTTCACACCGTCATAAAGATTGCAGATACCGTAACCGAAAAAGCAATCAACAGACCGATTGATGCGGAAAAGTGCAGAAAACAGCTTGAAAAAACAGGCTCAACGGCATATAATCCCACCAATGTGAACATAAATATTGATGATGACATTTCTATTCCGCTTTCAATTATCAATTCCTTGCGCAGAGATGTTCTTGACGAACTCGACACGGCGAGAGGTGTTGTTCACAACTACAAAATCAACCGTGATTACGAAATAACTTTTCCTAAATTCACACCGCGTGTGGAAAAATCCACCCGTGCAAGAGTGCCTCAGACAAAGCTTTCCAATGCTTTTAAAAAATGCGAGCTTGTTTTTGTTCCTCTTTTTGCCGACAAAAGGGAGCTTGTAAGGCTCAAAAACGAGGGCTTTAGCATCGGTGTTGAAATTCCGAGAGGAATGTTCGGACGGGAAGATACGATTGCAAAAAAGCTTTCCGAGATGAAAGAAATCGGCATATCCGATGTGTTGTGCAACAATCTCGGAGCATTATACATTGCCAAAAATCTCGGTTTCACACTTCATTCGGGTTTCGGAATGAATTTTGTAAATACTCTCGACCTTTTGTGGGCGGAGGAATACGGAATCAAGGACGCAGAACTCAGTTTTGAACTCGATTTTAAGCGAATTAACGCACTCGGAGGCAACATTCCGAGGGGAATTATCAGCTACGGCTATCTTCCTCTTATGCTTTGCAGGAGTTGTCCTGTCAAGGGTGCAGGTATAGACTGCAAAACTTGCAAAAATCATTCAAAAATGAAAGACCGACTCGGTAAACAATTTTTACTGAAATGCGACGGAAACTGTACCGAGGTTCTGAATTGTGACTTGCTTTTCGTTCCTGATAAACAAAATTTAACACTTTTAACATCTTTCAACCTGTCTCTTATACACATCTCCGAGC
>ENA-OYCV01000155-OYCV01000155.1-human-gut-metagenome-genome-assembly--contig:-NODE-155-length-12081-cov-3.775736_pt1 | contig 12081 bp, 7 predicted proteins | sample MGYA00243461_ERZ652889 | MGnify/ENA primary metagenome ERZ652889 (study PRJEB26926, sample SAMN06164560) | human gut metagenome | biome: ENVO:00009003; feature: ENVO:2100002; material: ENVO:00002003... | reverse complement strand
TAGTCTCGTGGGCTCGGAGATGTGTATAAGAGACAGACATCATATTGAGAGTGGAAGACCAGGGAAAAGTGCTCCGTCTGAAAGATGTTGCAAAAATTGAGTTGGGCAGTGCCGGGTATGGAGTTGTTTCCCGCTTGAAAGGGCAACCTACGGCTGCTATTGCTGTTTACCAGTTGCCGGGAAGTAATTCGCTGGATGTTTCTAAACACGTCCGTGCCCGTATGGCGGAACTGGCTGAAACATTTCCGGCCGGGGTGAAATACAATGTGACGTTGGATACTACCGATGTGGTACACGACTCCATTGATGAAGTGATGAAGACCTTTGTGGAAGCGATTATTCTGGTGGTGCTGGTTATCTTTTTTTTCCTGCAAAGCTGGCGGGCGGTTCTTATCCCCTGTCTTACTATCCCTGTGTCCCTTATCGGAACATTGGCGGTAATGGCTGCTTTAGGCTTTTCCATCAATACATTGACACTGTTCGGCTTGATATTGGCTATAGCCATTGTAGTGGATGATGCCATAGTGGTGACTGAAAATGCCACCCGTATTCTGGATGAAGGGAAGCTGGACGCCCGTGCCGCTACCGAGCAGGCTATGGGGGAGATTACCGGACCTATTGTCGGAGTGGTGCTGGTACTGCTTGCCGTATTTATTCCTACTACGCTGATTAGCGGTATTTCCGGGCAGCTTTATAAACAGTTTGCTTTGACCATCGCGGCTTCTACAGTGATAAGTGGTTTCAATTCATTGACCTTGACTCCGGCAGTTTGCGCTCTGTTGCTCCGTCCCACCCCGACGCATAAAGCGCGTTTGTTCCTCTGGTTTGACAAGATGAATGACTGGATGCAGCGGGTTTATGACGCTTCGGTAAAATGGTTGTTGGCACGGCCGGTTATTGCCATCGGTTCTTATATCGTAATCTCAGTCATTGCTATTCTGATGTTTGTAAAATGGCCCAGCACCTTTATTCCTGAAGAAGATGACGGATATTTTATGATTGCCATTCAGCTTCCGGCAGCTTCTTCTTTAGAGCGTACACAGATGGTGGGTAAGCAGATTGATGCTATTTTGTCAGAGTATCCCGAAGTGAAGACTTATTTGGGCGTAAACGGATTCAGTATCATGGGAGGTGGTCAGTTGCCTAATGCGGCTACCTATTTTGTGGTGCTGAAGAATTGGAAAGAGCGTGCGGGTAAAGAGCATACCGCTCAAGCGGTGGTCAATCGTTTTAACGGACAGGCATATGCCATGATACAGGAAGCCCAAGTCTTTGGTATTATTCCTCCTGCTATTCCAGGTATGGGCAATACGGGTGGTTTACAACTCGAACTGGAGGATCGTAAGTCTTTGGGTCCGGAAGAACTGCAAAAGGCGGTTGAGGCTCTATTGGCTAATTATCATAATGAGCCGGCTGTCGCTTCCATGAGCAGTATGTATCAAGCGGATGTACCTCAATATTTTTTGAATATAGACCGGGATAAAGTTCAGTTGATGGGTTTGCAGTTGAATCAGGTCTTTTCTACATTAGGGTATTACATGGGGCAGGCTTATGTAAATGATTTTGTGGAATTCGGCCGTATCTACCAAGTGAAATTGGAGGCTGGCGAACAAGCCCAAAAAGTGATTGATGATGTGTTAAAACTGAGTGTGGTCAATTCGAAGGGAGAGATGGTGCCTTTCAGCAGTTTTACGCAGATAGAACAAAAACTGGGGATGGACCAGATAAACCGGTATAATATGTATTCGGCTGCTTCCATCACTTGTACGCCGGCTGCGGGCAGTAGTTCCGGACAGGCGATAGAGGCTATGGGGAGTTTGATTAAAAATCAGCTAGGTGGTGAGTTTGGATATGAATGGACCTCTGTTGCCTATCAGGAAACTCAGGCAGGTAATACTACTACAATTATTTTAATCATGGCCTTGTTGGTAGCCTATTTGGTACTGGCGGCACAGTATGAAAGCTGGACAAGTCCGGTGGCTGCCGTGATGGGGCTTCCGGTTGCTATTTTGGGAGCGATGTTGGGCTGCTGGGTGATGGGGGTTCCGGTGAGTATTTATACCCAGATCGGTATTATTCTGCTGATAGCCTTGTCTGCGAAGAATGGTATCTTGATTGTGGAGTTCGCCCGTGATTACCGTAAGGCTGGCAATCCTATCCGTGAGGCGGCATACGAGGCAGGGCATGTGCGCTTGCGTCCTATCCTGATGACCTCATTTACCTTCGTGCTGGGTGTGATGCCGTTGTTGTTTGCCACAGGAGCCGGTGCAGGCAGCCGTGTGGCACTGGGTGCGGCAGTGGTGTTCGGTATGGCTGTGAATACAATTTTTGCTACCATTTATATTCCTAACTGGTATGAAGTGATGCAGCATATTCAGGAAAAATGGCTGACTAAGAAAAAATAATTGTTTGGTTTCACCACAGATTGGTCAGATTTATACGGACAACTCGATTTAAAAACTGTATGGATTTGCGTTATCTGTGGTGAATTTGTGTATCTTTGCGACAAACACATGGAAATATGGATACAATCAACAACGATCTTACTAATTTATTGAAACAGATGGGTGTGCATCAGGAAAGCCTGGGCATAACCCAGCGTATTGTCATTATAGCAGGGATTCTGATCATTGCTTTTGTGGCAGATTATTTTTGTAGAAAAATAGTAGTTCCTACTATAAAGAAACTGACGGCAAGGACTCAGGCTACTTGGGATGATTATTTATTTAATGATGCTGTATTAGATAATATGTGTCATCTTATTCCACCTATTATATTGTATGTATTGCTTCCTTTTGCTTTTCCGCATGAACCTGTGACTTTGACATTCATTCTGAAGCTATGCTGGGTGTATATCACGGCTGTAGCCATGAAGTTGATTTGTTCTTTTCTGACTTCCCTCTATACCATTTCAAGCGAACATGAGAAACTAAAGAATCATCCTCTGAAAGGGGTATATCAGATGATAAAACTGATTGTGATTTGTGTAGGGGTGATCATTATAGTCAGTACCTTGATTGATAAAGATCCTGTGAATATTCTTACCGGATTGGGTGCTTCTGCAGCTATCTTGATGTTGGTTTTCAAAGATACGATTATGGGGCTGGTAGCCGGAGTCCAGCTTTCTGCCAATGATATGCTCCGTCCGGGAGATTGGATTACCATGCCGAAATACGGAGCGGACGGTACAGTAATAGAAGTGACTCTTACCACTGTAAAGGTACGCAATTGGGATAATACTATAACTACAGTCCCACCTTATGCATTGGTCAGTGATTCGTTTCAGAATTGGCGTGGCATGAGGGAAAGTGGTGGACGCAGAGTGAAACGTTCTATTAATATAGATATGAATACGGTCCGTTTCTGTACACCGGAACAAATGAAAAAAATTGAAAAACAAGTCTGGATGTCAGGCTTTGAAAAGACAGGAAAGGAGGAGGTGAATCTTTATGTATTTCGTCACTATCTGGAATATTATTTGCGTCATAATCCTCGGGTGAATACAGAATTGATTTTGATGGTGCGTCAATTACAACCTACGCCGCAAGGATTACCCATAGAACTTTATTTCTTCTCAGCCAATAAAGACTGGATTCCATACGAACGTTTGCAAGCAGAGGTTTTTGACCATTTGTTGGCTGTTCTTCCCGAATTTGGATTAAGGGTATTCCAAATTCCTTCAGGATTGGATGTGTTGTCTCTTTCTTCTCATTAATTATTTATAATCTCACTAGCGGAGAGGTACAGGAATCATCACATATTAACATGGATTACATCAAATTTATTGATTGTCAAAATGAATAATCCGTGTTAATATGTGAGAATGTACACTATTATACATGAAGTTCCAGTATAAACCGAGTTCCTTTTTTATAATCAGTGTCCAAAGTCAGTGTACCATTTAATTTATAAGCGATAAGGCTGCAAGTAGGCAACCCTAGTCCGTTTCCTTGCGTTAAATCGCGTATTTCTGCAAATGGCTTGAACAGTTTTTCACGTGCTTCAACCGGAATTCCCGTTCCCGTATCAGTTAGTATGAATTGATGTGTATGGGCGCTTCGTTTTTTGAATTCCAGTGAAATCTTACCACTTTTCGTATATTCTGCCGCATTGTTCAATAAATGGTTTAATATACGTTCCAATTCTTCTGCATTTGTCTTAATATTTACACGTGGAACATTTACCACTGCTTCTACTCCGGATTTGAAGTTTATTTTCGCTTTTTCCATAATACTTTCACACAATGTATTTATGTTCAGTTCCTTTAGCGGATAATGTTCTTCACGTGTTTCTTCCAATGAAATATACGTCTGGATAGCTGTCATCAGTTCTTTCAGTGCCTTGATGTTTTCATGTAATATTGGGGTGGATATTGTTTCCTTTGTTGCTTCATCTATTGTATTCAGACTTGGTTCAATTTGGGCGCTGATATTACCGATAAATTTAGACTTCTGCTCATTGTTTTCATTCGCTATCTGCAGGCTATGTTTCAATTTCTTTACTTGGCGGATATGTTTAAATAACAGGGTAGCTAAGAATAATAATCCGGCAGCCAATATGGCGGATAACACACATAGTGCAATGATAATAATTAGATTTGTGGTAATCTTGTCTTCTTTTTCCTGCAAAGTCTTTTGACTGGTTTCATATTTTTGTTGCAGTGTGTTTAGTTCATTGGCTGTTTTTACTGCTTTTATGGAATCTTGCCATGAAGTATAAAGTTTTCTCATTGCAATAGCCAATGGGGCATTATTATTCTGTTCGGCATATCCCAACATGTCTTTATAGCATTGGTCTATTCCTTTTTCGTCTTTACCGGCAGAGCGCTTTTGGAATAAGGTGTTGTAACATTCCAAGCTTTTGTCTGTCATACCGAAAGTTTGATAATAATTGGCTTCCGTCATTAGAAGCTCTTCTTGTAAAGAGTCTGATTTTAATTGGTCTGTATAGGAATGAAGTTGTTTCAATAGTATCTTGCATTGTTCTGTATTTTTTAGATTCGTATACATACGCAGGCGTTCTTTACCCACCATGAAACGTAATTTGTATTCGGGTGATTTTTTTTCTTGCTCATTATAATAAATCAATGCATCCATTTGTCGGCAAGTGGCAAAGGCTTCTTTATATTGCCTGTTTTGAGTAAAGAGCGTACTTATCCGTATTCCCTCTTCTACCGCTTTATTTATTTGCTTTTGTTCGGCATACTGAGTGAATTTTGCCCACTTTGTATTTAACTCTTGAATATTGACATCTGCCGGTTTGGCTGTAGTTTGTCCTTGCCCTGCAGCACAACAAAAGGCAAGTGCTAATGTTAGAAGAATTTTTTTCATTATTGAAACAGGTTTTCTGCAAATATAACCTTTTTTTAAGCAAAAAGTTTAGGGAAGTGCAACTTTTTTTCAGCTTCTAGCGTCTAAACAGTAAAACAATAACTTTTAAGCAGGACAGGCCATCTTGTAAAAAGAATAAAATCATAATATTTAAAATGAGAAAAATAGTAGTGATAGCCATACTGGTAGTCAGTATGGTACAAGGAGTTTTTGCCCAACAAATAATTATAAAGGGCACTGTGAAAGACGCGACAAGCAAAAAGGCAGCAGAATATGTTAATGTAGTTTTACAAACAGCAGATTCGGTTTTTGTTGGAGGGACTACTACGAATGGTAAAGGCGATTTCTTGCTGAATAAGGTTTATGCAGGCAATTATTTATTGGCACTATCCTGTGTGGGGTATCGTACGCAATTCATTGTATTAGACGGAATTAAACAGAATATAAATTTAGGGGAAATTTTGTTGGAAGATGATGCTGTGGCTATGGAAGGTGTAACAGTTAGTGCTTCCGGACAGATCAGTCATTCGGATCGTAAGTTGATTTTTCCTTCTGAACGGCAAATGAAGGTTTCGACAAATGGAGTCAATCTGTTGCAACAGATGATGCTTCCCCGTATTCAGATAAACCCCATGAATAATGAGATAGGAGTGTTAGGGGGAGGAGAACTTCAGCTTCGTATTAATGGAGCGAAAGCAGAAGTTGAAGAGATTAAGGCATTACAGCCATCAGACATTATTCGAATAGAGTATCATGACAATCCAGGTTTGCGTTATGGTAATGCTGAGGTAGTGCTTGATTATATTGTCCGCCGTCCGGAAACGGGGGGAAACTTTGGAGTGGATTTGTCTCAGGGGATGAATGCCATGTGGGGAGAATATAATGTTTTTGGAAAAGTGAACCATAAGAAGTCGGAGTTTGGCGTTTCGTATTACATGGGACCTCGCGATTTCTATGGTATGTACCGGGATAATGAAGAGGAATTCCATTTGGCGGACGGAACGACATTACATCGTATAGAAGAAGGTGAACCGGGGCACGGATCTATGTTTATGAATAATTTAAGTATGAATTATAATTTGCAGCAGACCGAAAATTCATTGTTCAGTGCTACTTTTCGTTTGAGAAGTAATAGCCAGCCGCATTGGAATTATCAAGGAGTATTGACTAATGTTGCCGATTCTGATGATAAGGTGGATATGATAGACCGTACTAAAGAAAGTTGGTCTCGTCCTTCGTTGGATCTTTATTATCAACAGGGATTGAAAAATAAGCAACTTTTGGTATTCAATGTGGTCGGTACTTATAATAAGGAAAAATCACGCCGTTTGTATCAAGAAAGTTTGCAGAATGAGTTGTTGACTGATATTAATAATAATGTATTGGGAGATAAATATTCTCTGATTGGGGAGGCTGTTTATGAGAAGCAATTTTCTAAAGGAAATTCCTTGAGTTTCGGTTTGCGCCATACTCAGTCTTTTGCCAATAATGAATACCGTAACGGTTATTATTATGAAACGGATATGAATCAAGGGGATACATATGTTTATGGTGAATATAGAGGAAAGGTGAAAAAATTGGACTACAGATTGGGGGTAGGCGTTACTCGTTCTTATTATAAACAAAGTGGTGATGATTCGTATGAGAATTATAGTTTTAATCCCCGTTTGGTACTGCATTATACATTACCTGGAAATTCATTTGTTCGTTGGAAATCCGATATCAGTAATGCTTCGCCGTCATTGGGGGATTTAAGTGCTGTAGAACAGATTGTGGATTCGTTGCAAATCAGACGAGGCAATCCGAACTTGAAAGCCTATTTGCGTTATCACACAGAGTTGACATACGAATGGCAGAAAGGTATATTTTATTCTAATCTTTGGGGAGCGTATGATTATCAGCCGAATGCCATTATGGACGAGAAGTATCAGGACGGTGACAAGATTGTACAGACATGGGACAATCAAAAGGATTGGCAGAAATTATCGGGGCGTCTGACTTTGCGTGTCGGTCCTATTAAGGATATGCTACAGTTCTCGTTTACCGGTGGAGTAAACCATTATATGAGTCATGGTAATACATATTCTCATACTTATACAAACTGGTATTGTAATGCTGAAGCATCCTTTAATTACAAGCAGTTCTCTCTTTACTGGCAGATGAATACTAACTGGAATAATTTCTGGGGGGAAACCTTGTCGGGGGGAGAGAATATTCAGGTATTGATGATGTATTACACGCATAAGAATTTGCGTGTGGGGCTAGGCGCTTTCAATCCGTTTACGGATAATTATAAGCAACAGACTGAGAACTGGAATAAATATGCTTCTTATAAAAAAACGAATTATGTGAAGGAGAGCTCACAAATGTTTTTGGCAAGTGTTTCTTATAATTTCTCGTTTGGCCGTAAGTTTAAGACAGGTCAACGGAGGGTGAATAATAGTGATAACGATTCCGGAGTGATGAGTACCGGAAAATAAACAAGATAATCATTTGAATGAACTTAAGTTCATGGGGCAAGTAAGTTAAGTAACTTGACTCACGAACATAAGTTGCTTGGCTTACGAAGTTAAGTTCATAAATTTACCGGAATAATAGATATATTACCCTTAACAAAATCATATATGAAAATGAAAAAAAACTTGATTGATTATGAACTCCTGTGGGAGAAAATTACGGATTACGCAAAGGCCACCGGTAGAACGACTGCTCGTCCTGTACTTCTATTATATTATGTATTGCGAAGCCCCGAAACTCCTTCTTCGGATAAGATGTTGATTGTGGCGGCACTTTCGTATCTGGTATTGCCGATCGATTTGATTTCGGCTAAGCGGTTACCAATTATCGGCTGGATTGATGAAGCGGTATCTTTGGTTTATGCTTATAAAAAGGTGTGCCGCTATGTGACTCCTGAGATTGAATCAGAAGTGGATAATATATTGGAACGCTGGTTCCCGGAAGGAAAGTATGAGTTGATAGAAGAATAAATATTGTACTTGTCTTTGGGGAGTAAGGATGGGTAAATGGAGTATTTTAGGAATGGGCTTCGTCGAATTTCGGCGTGGCCCTTGCTGATTGTAGACAAAGGTAAATTGTAACTCTCCCCAAGGAACTTCATTTTGTCTGAGAATATGTGAGGTATGTAAAAGTGTTACAATATGTTTTGAGTCTTATTAATTCCCTATAATTCAATTATTAACATGACCTAAGTTCATATAGTAACCTTACCCGTTTTATTCGTACCATGGCTCCTATATATCCCGTTCATAAACATGATTTGGAAACCGGTGCTTATTTGGATGCTAATGGTAAGGCAACTACTGATCCGGGTGAATATATTTATGATTATGAAGGAACTCGCTTGTCGAATAATGGACGTGATGCGATAGCTGAAACAGAGTTCAATCAACGTGAACTGGTGCGTGTTAATCAGACTGGACATACTTATCTCACTTTGACTCCGGTTGAAGGGTTGAACCTTACAGCCAATTACTCTATCAATAATATTGATTATCGTCGTAAAGTCTATGAAAATCCTTATGTGGGCGATGGCACTGCCGGACCGGGTCGTTTGAACCAAATGTCTACCCGAACGCTGACTCAGACCTTCAATCAATTGATAACTTATAGCAAGTCTATCGGAAATCATAACTTTGACGTTCTTTTGGGACATGAAAACTATTCTTATAAGTATGAGTATTTATATGGCATGAAGACCCAGGAAACAGTTTCGGGCATGTATGAATTTGGTAATTTCGTAAATATCAGTTCACTTAGCTCCTATACGGACACCTATAAAAAGGAAGGTTACTTTGGCCGTATCAATTATGATTATGCGCATAAATACTACGCTTCACTTTCTTATCGCCATGATGGTTCCTCGCGTTTTGCAAAAGAGAACCGATGGGGGAATTTCTGGTCGTTCGGAGCAGGCTGGAGAATTAGTGAAGAGGCATTTATGAAGGATGTGAAATGGGTGAATAACTTGAAATTACGTGCTTCTTACGGTGAAACAGGTAATGATAATATATTGGATAGTGATGGTGATCCTGATTATTATCCTTATCAGACCTTATATGGTTTGGGATATAAGAATGGCTCAGAAGCTGGAGCCTACTTCACGGTGATAGCCAATCCCTCATTGAAATGGGAAACACAGATATCTACGGATATTGCTCTTGAATTTGGCTTGTTTGACCGTTTGACGGGTACTATTGAATATTTTAAGAAAGATTCCAAGGATTTGTTGTTTGATGTTTCCCAGCCTGCTTCTGTCGGAGTAACATCCATTATACAGAATATCGGTAAGGTTACTAATTCAGGAGTGGAAATAGAGTTGGATTATAATGCATTTAAAAATAAAGATTGGAGTGTATCAGTTGGGGCCAATGCTACTTTTGTGAAGAATAAGATCAAGAACCTGCCGGCTACAATGAAAGAAAATGGATATATCAGTGGCTCTAAAAAGTGGTTGGAAGGAAAGTCCATTTATGAATTCTGGCTTCGTCAATGGCATGGGGTAGACCCTCAGACCGGTGATGGTTTATATGTGGCTGATGTAAGTAAATATAATCAAGGGAATATCGGAACAGGGGATGGAAACATTACGCAGAGCCAGTTTGACGAGTATAAAAAAACAGTAGTGACTATTGATGGTAAGGAATTGACCAATTCGTATACTTATGCTAAATACGACTTCAGCGGTTCTTCTATTCCTGATGTGTATGGTGGGTTTAATGTCAGAGTTAGTTATAAGAACTTTGATTTGGCTGCTGTATTCTCTTACCAGTTGGGCGGTCAGATTCTGGATACTAATTATGCTACCATGATGAGTATGACTGAATTTGGTTATGCACAAAGTCCGGATTTGTTAAAAGCATGGAAACAGGCAGGGGATATTACTGAGGTTCCCCGTATAGACAATAGTGCGGCTCATACCACGAATATTGGTCAGTCTTATTCAACTCGTTGGCTTACCAGCTCGGATTATCTTAATTTAAGATCTGTCACTATTGGCTATCAGCTCCCAAAAACTTGGTTGAGCAAAGTGATGCTTAAGAGTGCCCGTTTGAATCTGACTGCGGAAAACTTGTTCATGTTGAAAGCCCGTCAGGGATTGAACCCGATGGCCAACTATTCCGGTGTAACTTATAATGAGTATATGCCGTCCCGTAATATCACGTTAGGGCTTAATGTTTCATTCTAAAAATAAAAGAATTATGAGATCAATTAAAAATATAACATTAGGATTAGCGACAGTTGGAGTAATGTCTCTATCCGGTTGTGCCGGTGATTATCTGGATACCATTCCGTCTACCTCTGTTTCAGAAACGACAATAAACACCTCGTTGGACAATCTTTATATAGCATTGAACGGAATTCATAAAGAGATGGTTTCTCAGGAAAGCGGATATCAGTGTCTGGGCGGTGAACCCGGTTTTATGATGTCACGTGATGCAGAGGCTGATGATATGAATTGGCAGACAAATACATGGATGAAGGCGGCCTATTTAGGATGGCAATGCAATATGAATGAAACGAATGGTTATAATTATAAGTTCTGGCAGATTTATTATCAATGGATTCTGAATGCCAATAAAATTTTGGCGGGTTTGGAGGAAGTTGAAATAACTAGCCAGGAATTGTTTGACCAGATAAAGGGAGAAGCCTTATGTATCCGTGCTTGGGCTCATTTTAATTTGGTCCAGCTTTATGCAAAACGTTATGAAGCCGGCAAGGATAATACACAGGATGGAATTCCTTATCGTGAAAAAGCTGTGGCCGAAGAGCAGGCACGTAATTCCGTAGAAGATGTTTATGCTAAAATCAATAATGATTTGGATGAGGCTTGTATACTTTTGAGTGGAATAAAAGTAAATGATGTCAATCATTATAGCGAGATGGTGGCATGGGGATTGAAGGCACGTGTAGCACTGGCCATGCAAGATTATAATAATGCGGCGGTTTATGCAGGGAAGTCTGTTTCTTTAGCTGAAGCTGGTGGTCACCGGTTGATGACTGGCAGTCAGTTGAATTGTGGGTTTGCCAATATCACGACGGACACTAAAGAAGCGATGTATGCTGCAATGACTCCCGATGATAAGACTGTCTATTTTTATTCTTATTATGCATATATGTCATGGAACTTTAACTCCAGTGCCATTCGTCAGGGAGTGAAGTGCATAAATGTGGATGCTTATGAAACGATGTCTGAAACAGACTTACGGCGTGCGTGGTGGGATCCGACAGGGGAAGCATCTGTTCCATCATCAAGTTATGCAAAGAATGCTTATCAAAACCGTAAGTTTACTGCCCGTTCTACAGCCGATGCTGTAGGTGATGTCGCATTTATGCGTTTGGCAGAAATGTATCTCACCCAGGCCGAAGCATTGGCTCGTGCAGGAAAAGATAGTGAGGCGCAGACTGTGTTTACTAAATTCCAGATAACCCGCGATCCCTCTTATGTTTCAAAAGGAAATATCGGTGATGCTTTGGCAGAGGAAATTATGAATAGTCGCCGGGTGGAATTGTGGGGTGAAGGTTTTCGTTTTTATGATTTGAAACGTTTGCATTTGTCTATTAAGCGTGGATCAAATTTTGATATAGCTTTCTGTACTTTTCTTGAAAAGGATAAAGATGCACAAGGTTGGGTGTGGGAGATACCTAAAATTGAAACTGACTTTAATTCACTTTGTACGAAGAACTATTGATAATTCTCTCTAACACATAAATTTTCTCTTAAAGGAGGTGG
>ENA-OYCV01000149-OYCV01000149.1-human-gut-metagenome-genome-assembly--contig:-NODE-149-length-12359-cov-4.675715_pt1 | contig 12359 bp, 3 predicted proteins | sample MGYA00243461_ERZ652889 | MGnify/ENA primary metagenome ERZ652889 (study PRJEB26926, sample SAMN06164560) | human gut metagenome | biome: ENVO:00009003; feature: ENVO:2100002; material: ENVO:00002003... | reverse complement strand
GAAGCATATAATCTAATTATTCAAGGTGCACAAAATGGCTTAAACAAAAATGATGATTTATTAGATACTATAAACGAATATTCAGTACATTTTAAGCAAATAGGTTTAGATGGCGAAGATATGTTCAATATGCTTCAAAATGGTGCAGAATCAGGAACATTTTCAGTGGATAAATTAGGAGATGCAGTAAAAGAATTTGGCATACGTGTTAAAGATGGTACAGCAGATGATGCATTTAAAAAGTTAGGACTTAATGTTGATGAAACTACTGCTAAGTTTGGGAAAGGTGGAAAAGAAGCAAAACAAGCATTATCACAAGTTACAAGTGCTTTATTTGGAATAAAAGATCATATAAAACAGAATACATTAGGAGTACAATTGTTTGGTACTATGTGGGAAGATTTAGGGGCAGATGGAGTCAAGGCATTAATGGATATATCAGGTGAAGCTGATAAGTCAAAGGATTCACTAGGTCAACTAAATGAGATCAAATATAATGATTTAGGAAGCGCTATAGAAGGTATAAAAAGAACTTTTCAAGAAAGTTTAAAACCGGCCATAGATGTAGTTTTAGATGCGCTTAATGGTTTAGCTAACTGGTTTAACAGTCTACCATCTGGCATACAATCAACCATAGCAACTATAGCAGCAGTAGCAGCTATATTATTATTAGTTGGTTCTACAATTGGGACTTTAATGTTAACGTTACAACCATTGATAGGACTTTTTACTGGATTAGGTGCAGTTATAGCTGGTATATCAACTCCAGTACTTATCGTAGTGGCAGTTATAGCCTCATTAATAGCAATAGGTATAACGTTGTATAAAAACTGGGATACAATTAAAGCGAAATGTTCTGAGGTATGGAATGGTATTAAAGATACTATATCAAACGTATGGAATTCAATTAAATCCATTACAAGCACTGTATGGAACGGAATTAAGACTGTAATTTCTACAGTATGGGATTTAATAAAAACATCTATAACTAATCGTATTAATTTAGTTAAGTCTATAATCACTACAGTGTGGAATGCAATCAAAACTATTACAAATTCCATATGGAATGGTATTAAGACTGTAATTTCTACAGTCTGGAATGCAATTAAATCTACTATTCAAGCTAAGGTTAATACTGTGAAATCAGTAGTACAAACAGGATTTAATTTAGTTAAGACTTATATAATAAATCCAATTAGGTCAGCTTATAGTACAGTCAGTTCAATATTCAGCAGTATTTATAATACTATTAGTAGCAAGATTAATGCTGCTAAGGATGCAGTTGGTAATGCAATAAATAGAATGAAATCATTCTTTAATTTTTCATGGTCATTACCAAAGATAAAGTTACCTCATTTTAGTGTTAGTGGCAGTTTTAGTTTAAATCCCCCAAGTGTTCCTTCGTTTGGTATAAGCTGGTATGCTAAGGGTGGTATTATGACACAGCCAACCCTATTTGGAGGTGGAGAAGCAGGAGATGAAGCTATATTACCTTTAAATTCATTTTATAATTATCTAGATGATAAGCTTGATACAATGGCGAGAAATACAGCTATTGATTATGATAGAATGGGAGAAGCTATGGTCGATGCACTAAATGGCATTGGTATGTATATGGACAGTAAGAAAGTAGGCCGCTTAACATCAAAACCAGTTCAAGAAGATATAAGTAATAGAACAAAAAGATTAAATAGATTAGGAGGTATATAATGCATAGATATGATAATGTAAAATACAATGGCTTCAATTTATCTGAAGTATGTGACATTGAAGAAATAAGATTGCCTATATTACCTTCTAATAAAATATCAACGCTTGATATAGCATCCAGAGATGGAGAAATATACAATGGTAAGAAATACGAAGCATATGTTATAGAGATAGACATATTAATTGACTGCGATACTAAAGAAGAACTTAATGAAAAGTTAAAAGATATAAGAGATATATTTGATGTAGATGAGCCTAAACCTTTTTATATTAACAAGGAAGGATTTATTTTAGCTATACTACAAGATAAAATAGAAAAAGACCCTGTATGTTTTTATTCTTATGAATCTACTATTAAGTTATTTTGCCCAGAACCATATTTTTATTCAGATGAAATAACTGCAATAGATGCAGAAGGTAGTGATTTGACATGTGATGTTACTGGCAATAGGGCAATATCTCCAATTATCCAGATAGGATTTTCAACAGATGCATATTATGCTCAACTTGAGCACAAAGAAACAGGGGAAAGAATATTAGTAGGTAAATATCCTACATTGTCTCTATCAGCAGTAAAACAATCAACGAAAGTATTATATGATAAATGTGAAGATACATCCGGATGGACAACATCTTCTGCTAGTATCGGTTCTGATAGGACTGTAGGCGGAACTCTAGCAGTAAGTGAAAGTGGAAATAGTGTTATTATGGGGACAGTACCTAGTGGAGACACTACGTGGAAGGGAGTATGTGTAAGACAGGATTTAAGTCATAGTGTTGATGAGTTTAAATTAACAGCATTTATGAGACATAATAGCACAGGAAAGAATGGTGACCCTAGTAAACCTAAGTATAAGAATGAAGATGAAAAAATATTGTCAGGTAAAAAGATTCCTTATTATGAAGTAACTAGTTCATCACTAAATGTTCGAAAAGGTCCAGGAACAAACTATAAAAAGATAGGTACATTTAAATATGGTCACAAGATTAAAAATGGAACACTAAAGAATGGATGGGTTAGTTTTGACTATGAGTACACTGATAAGAATAAGAAAACAGTAAAAACTACTGGATATTGTAGTGCTTCCTACCTAACAAAACAATATGATACTACGGAGGTTAAATTAACAGTTAGAAACTTTGTAGTAATATCTGATGACAATAAAGAAAATGTATCAGCATACTTAAGAAAATCACCTAAGAAATCAAGTAAAGCCTTAGCAAAAATACCTGTAGGAACTTGTGTAAGATGTATTATGGTAGACCATTACGATGATAAGAGTAAAATAACTTACTATAAATTAGCTAAGAAATATAAGGGTTATATTGGATATATAGCTAAAGGAAATTTGGTTAGTGCTGATAATGCAGTGTATAGTTATCCGGATGAAGAAGACTTTGAAACTGCTGATGATAAAACAGGAATAATTGAGTTATATGGTTTTGGTGTTAATGGGGAAAAATTATTTACTTTAGGAATGTATGATGATAATGCATGGTATGAGTACACATATCCTAAATGTACTGTAGGCTCAAGAACAGTTCTTAAAGATTCAACAAAAGTACCAAAGCCTGATACTAAAACATACATAATTACTGATAAATCAGGAAAATCAGTTGTTACAGTTAGTAATAAACTATCTGGGAAATTAGGTAGTTGGAATGAATATTATGGCCAATGGACATTGTCAAGAGAAAAAATCAATAAGAAATATGTATGGAATGTTTCAGTTACTAAGATTAAGGATGGCAAAACTATAAAAAGCCAAAGTAGTAAAAGCTTAAAATATTCTGATTTACCAACTGAAAAATTAGCATATGTAGTTTTATATATAGGAACTACTAGCACTCTTGATAAATCAAGTGCTATGAGCTTAACACATATTAGAGTTGATGAATTAAATCCTAAAGAACAAGAAACTCCTAAAAATATTGTATATTTTCAAGAAGGAGATGTGCTTGAAATAGACTGTGAAAATCACAGATGTTATTTAAATGATGAGCCATGCGATGATTTAGTTGACATAGGTAGTCGTTATTTTGAATTAGAGACAGGAGAAAATAATATAAAAACAAACAGCAATGATACAGATACTACAACGAGTGTGATATTTAGGGATAAATGGTTAGGAGAGTGATAAAGTGCTAGGTGAATTAATAATTTTAGATTCCGATAAGAAGATATGTGCTAGGTTAACACCTAGCCTTTATTTTGATTATTCATATCATCCATATCTTGAAACTGGAGCTGAAACCTTTGATTTTTCAGTTACTCTTGATGAAGAATTAGAACAGGCAATAACTGAGAGAAATTTTGTATTATTCATTCGAAATAATAAATATAAGATGTTTCAGATTATGGCTTGTGAAGATGAAGAAAATATTGATTCAGTAGTAAGGAATGTACAATCTGAAATTGTAGGGCTTGAATTAAGGAATGATTATATAAGAGAATCTACTATAACTGGTAATATGAATAAATTCTTAGATACTATTCTTAAAGACACAAATTATAAAAAAGGTTATGTAAGCCCAGAACTTGATGATATATCAGTAGAAACTAGTATTACAGAGCCAAAAGCCGTTTACACAGTAATTCAAGAATCAATAGCTAGATATGGTAATTGCGAATATGAATTTACAGTAAATCCTATAGATAGTATTAATGGAAATTATGAATTAATTGTTAACTGTTATGCAGATGGTGAAAGAGGGAATAAAACATATAAAAGATATGATTATGATTTCAACAGTTATGGCATGAAAAGGACAGGCGATGCTACAGACCTTGCTAGTGGGCTTATAGGTGTAGGAGCTAATGGTATTACATTCAAAGATATTAAATGGGAAAAAGACCAAGGCGACCCTTTAGATAAACCATTAGGACAAGATTTTCTATTAGATCCAGATGCACATGATATGTTTTCAAATGGGGACAAGTATATATTAGGTAAATATACTAGTGATACAACAGACCCAGGAGCATTGTTATTAGAAACATATAAGAAATTGCAGGAAGTTAAACAAATAAAATATTCATATGAGATACCAGTATATTTAACAGATGATGAATATGATGAAATTGAGGTAGGAGACACTAATTATATAGTAAATGATAAGTTTAATCCTCCTATACAATTGGAAGGAAGAATAAGCGAATTAGAATTAACAGACAGTGAAAATAAAATAACCTTAGCAAACTTCAAAGATGTAAAAAGCAATATCAAATCGTTAAAAAAAGAAGATATTATAAATGAAACTATAGATATTATTAAAAAGGCAGGAAAACTAACTACAAGCGATATATTAGCAATAAGACAGTACCTACAACAATTAGGTGTGGATAAAAAAAACATTGATAACCTTATAAAGAAATATACAGACAAAGTAGTGCCTGACCCAGTAAAACCTGGAGATGATACAAGTAAAATAAGTGAGGACACAGAAGATTATAGAGCTATAAACATAAAGAAAATAGATAATGGATTATGGATAGGGGATAGTAGAATACGTGACTGTATTACATATAAATGCGGAGAAATAAAAGGTAAAACACCTACTACACAACCTGAACCCAATAAAAAAGAAGATAGTAGTAAAACTGCAAAACAATACAAGGCGGCAGTAGATTATTATGCTAAATTTGGATTAGGTAAATGGAGCGATAAGTATAGTGATTTAAGAAATATGAGAAGTAAATCCAACCACTGGAAAATATATGCCCCAGTTGAGTATTATAGTAAAAAGTTTGGACTTGACCCTCAACTAGTTTATGCGATGATATATGCAGAATCTACTGCAAATCCATACGATGCTACAAAATCAAGCGGTGGTGGATATGGTCTTATGCAATGTGAAAGATCAGCTTATTTTAACAAAAAGCAAAAGATTGAATATTTAGATGGTAAAGTTGAATATTTCACGCCGTCTTATTCTAATATGAAACCTAAATCTTGTGGAACTAAGGTAATAAACGGTGTAAAGGTGGATAAAGCTATATGTAATCAAATAATGTTTGGTTGTAATGAACTTAGAAAATCCTTAAAACGTTTTAAATATAACATATTTGCCGCATTGGTTGGATATAACTTTGGTTTATATGGATGTGATTTATTGATATGTAGATATGTTGCAATGAAAAATGGATTATCATGGGTCAATAAATATGGATATACAGTGCAAAGTTCAAAAGTACAATCTTTATATTTCAAAGAATTAGAGAAAGGTACTGCCGCATGGGCAGATGGTAGAAAATGGTATGTAGCAAATAAACACGCGGGAACTGCTACAAATATAGAATGGTATCTAAGATGGTATAAGGTAGTAGATGGACAATTACCATACTGCATTGATAGTAAAGGTAAAAAAAGAGGGTATGGAGCAGTAAAACCAGCCACTTCTAATAAGAGCGCAGAAGCTACTGCCGTCTCAACTGAATCCTCTATGACTAGAGCAGCCAGTGTTAAAAATGCGCCTACATGGAAAATAAGCGGTAACACTACAACTAAGAAGGGTGTGGCTGAAAATGTTAGAAAGAAAATAGTCAATAAGGCTAGAGAAATTTGTGACCTACACCAAAAGTATAAAAAAGCTACTTACTATGGTGGGGCTTGTATATATGACGATAGCAAAAGATTTAGAGTTAGTGGAACTATCCACGGTATTAAAAATCCATACTGTTATGTGTGTTCTTCTCTTAGTAGTTGTGCATATCTATATGCAGGTCTTAGAAGTGTAACTGCCAAATATGGTGGAGCCAACTGTGCTTATGGTTCTCTAGTTAGAAATGCTTGTAAATACAGTGGATATACATTAAAGAAACTAACAAGCACAACAATTAATGAACTATTACCTGGAGACTTAATCATGCTAAGTAATGCGACTGTACCTTCAAATGTAACTGTTACTTGGGCATCAAAACCAGGTGGTGATTCTAAATATGCCAAAGCCGGTACTCACCACGTAGTTGTGTATTGTGGAAAAGTTAAGGGTAAACGTATGATAGCCCATGCTAGTGGAGGGCATAAATGGCCAGATGCTATAAGATATGAAGACATGAGTATAACATATAGTAAAAGAGGTAGTATGTCTCATTGGTATACACATGGCATTATACTTAGACCTTGGGATTTAGCAAGAGCCGATAAAGAAGCGAAAGTAAAAGACCAATCACCTTCAAAACCAACACCTCCAAAAGATATAGTAGATGACCCTGATAGTACAACTTATGAAGTTACCTTTAAAGGACTTGATAGTGCTGCACCTAAGGACTTTGTAGAGGGTGGAAAACTTATTACTAATATCACTGTTAACGGCGTTACAGACAAAACACCATATCCTAAAACTGTAAGCCATGTAATGTTAGCATTTGGAGTACCTTCTATAACAGATAATATTGAGAGTGTAGTAGAGGACTATACATCACTGATAAAAGCTTTACTTAAAAAGTATCCAAAGAAACCTATATTTGTATGTGAGGAATGCCATTTAACAAGTGCTTATGGAAGTGATTATAAGAATATGAATACATTAATAAATGATTTCAATACAATGATGCTTGATTACTGCAATAAGACAAAATATGTAATATTTCTAAGGAAACCAAAGGATATGTGTAATACTAGTGATAAAACATTGTGGTTAAGTAGTCTAACTTCAAACAGTTGGACTATGAAGGATAAGGCTAGTACTCAAACTTATTATAAGGAATATAAGAAAAAGATATTATACTTTGGAGATGGAGCAGATTGGGAAAGTAATAGCGTAACTAGTAATAAAATGTTAGATAGTCAAAGAGTATATACTTACAATAAACCACTAACAAAACTACAATTTAGAGTGCCGGCAACTTCATCCACTAACTACAATGATAGTTATTATGCCCGTATTATATTCACTACTGCGAAAGGATTTAAGCTAATACAACCTGATACAGTATACCTAGAGGGGGTAGATTGTAAGAATGGGGTACTAATACCAAAGGTAAATACTACTTACATTGTATCCGTATATTATAATCCTGATACTACAATTAGTGATAAAGCATACCTTGGAAGTGTTGGAGCTAAGAAAAAAGGCAGTAATTATGCACAACCACTATTCAAATACGCCTCAGATCTGGTTAAAATCGCCAATAGTTACTACACTAATAATAGTAAGTTCAGTTATAATAGTACAACTCCTTGTGACTTCAAGAATCCAAGCGAAAATATCAATAAATGGAAAGTAAATGGTAAGTACCAAATAGATGATAGTTGTTTCCTTAATTATGTATTAACAGGTTGGACTTATGATAAATCACCATATGGCAATGAAAAGAAAACTGATAATAATAGAAATAATAGTGTTAGTTGGGCAATACCATCCACTAGAAATGAAGCTAATATAGGTAAATACTTTGTACAAAAGAATTGGGTTGTAGATGTAGCTGACTTACAAACTTTTAAGAATTTAGCTGTTGGAGATATTATATTCATGGACGCTGACAGTAAAAATAATGGTGAATTTATGGCAATATCACATACTGCTATAGTAGTAGAAAAAGACAAAGACGGGGACTATGTAGCACTTGAATGTACTAATGGATTATCAAGTGGCGTATTTAGGAAAGTGAAAGTAAAAAACCTTGCGAGTAAAAATATATTATTTGTAGGCAGATTTATGATAGGATAGGAGGTGAATATATGATAGGTGATGGACAAGAGCGTGTAGACAGACCCGTATATGATGATGATGGTGAGATAATTATATGGCCAACAGAGGACGAGGAAATGGAGGAATTTGCAGAGGAAGCGGAAGTAGCCACAGTAGCTACTTCCGATGATACTACAGAAGATGACACATACTATGAAGTACCTGACACTGTAGAAGATGACCAGGATAGAATTGATGTACAAGTGGAGAGTATCGAAGATGAAGAATGTGAAGATTCCAAAATAGGTGATATTCAACAGGCCAGTGAAAGTTATGACGAGGCTATGGATAGAATTGTTAGTATATTAACTCAAGCCTTAAGTACTGAGGAAATGACAGAGGAAATGAGTGCAGAACTTCAAGACGCAACTAACGACATGGAAACTGCAAAACAAACAATAACAGATTTATGTGGTGACCCTGATACTAAAGTATTACAAACTGACCCTGATACTAAAATTCCACAAAACCTACAAGAACTGTTGGAAACACTTACAAAAGATGGAAAGGCTCCATGGCTATATATAGATGATGAAGGTAATTTATTATTAGATGGAGAGAGCGTACCTAAATTAAAAGTAGTAGAATTGGAAGCACAAAAGGTAAAAGCTGATTTAGGTGAGTTCAAAGACCTTACAACAAATAATTTTACAGCTGTAAATGCTAAAATTGATAATTTAAATGTCGGAGATTTAAGTGCAGTTAATGCAACTATAAAAAACTTACAATCAGATTTAGCACATATAGGAGTATTAATTGGCAATAGTGCAACTATAAAAGATATACAAAACTTGTTATTAACATCTAAAAATACAACTATTGAGAATGCTCTAATAAAGGACGCTATGATTGATACTGTAAGTGCAAACAAAATTAATACTGGAACAATTAATACTAATAATGTAAGTATTCAGAGTGATGATGGCTCAATGTTATTGCAAGGTAATCTTCAACAATTTAAAGACAAGGCAGGCAATGTACGTATTCAAATAGGAAAAGATGCCAAAGGAGATTTTACATTTACATTATATGGAGCAGACGGAAAAGGTCAACTTATTAATCAAAATGGCATTCAGTCAAGTGATGCTATAAAAGATGGACTAATAGTAAATGCTAAAGTAGCAGACAATGCCAATATTAGTGCAGGTAAACTTGATATAGCAAGTTTATTCAGTACTATGAATGAGAGCGGCTATACTCTTAAATCTAGTAAAATAAAATTTGATGATAAAAATCAAACTTTAGATGTATTATTTAACAGCCTATCTACTAAGGTAGATACTGCCAATGGAGATATGAGTAAATTACAAACACAAGTAACTACTAATACAACTAATATAGGAGTAGCTAATGGAAAAATAGAAACATTAATAGCTGATACTACTATTGAGGAAGATGGTACAACTACTACTCTAAAAAATGCCTTCAATAGTGTAAAAGATACAGTAGATAAACATGAGCAAACTATTAGTTCAATGGGTTCAACTCTTAATAGTGTTTCCATTGAATATTATGTATCAACTAGTGCAGTTGCACTACAAGGGGGTAGTTGGTCAACAACAACTCCACAATGGCAAGAAGGAAAATATATTTGGCAACGTATCAACTATGGTAAGGTAAATGGAACAACAACATATAGCACTCCAGTCTGTATTCAAGGTGCTAAAGGTGAAGATGGTACGGGAGTAAATATACTAGACAAATATCCTTCATTAGAAGCATTAAAACAAGCTCATCCAACAGGAAATCCTGGAGATTGTTATACTGTTAATGGTACTTTATATACTTGGTCAACTAGTAAAAATGACTGGGTAGATTGTGGTAATATTAAAGGTGAAAAAGGTGACCAAGGTATTCAAGGTATACAAGGGCCACAAGGTGAGCAAGGTCCTCAAGGTCCACAAGGAGAACAAGGTGGAAAAGGAGACCCTGGTAACCCAGGTGAAAAAGGTCAATCTTTAGTAAATAGTACACCTCAATGGTATAAATCAACTAGTAGTACAACGCAAACTGGAGGAGAATGGACAGGAACAATGCCAGTTGCTGAGAAGGGATATTGGTATTGGCTAAGATTTAAATTAGACTTTGAAAATCCAACAGAGACTAAATATACTGCACCTACTATGGAGCAAGTATATACGAAAACAACATCACTTGAGCAGTCGTTAGATGGATTTAAACAAACTGTAAGTAATACTTATGCAACTAATGATGATTTAGGAACTATTCGAAATGATGTATCTAGAGTAGAACAAACTGCGAATAAAATTGGATGGTTTATAAGCGGCTCCAGTTTAAGCTCAATGGCATTAACACAAGATGCATTAAATATAATAACAGAACAAGTAAAAGTAACTGGAGATATGATAGTTGATGGTGCTATTGATGGTAAAACTATTACAGGTGCCACTATAATAGGTAGTACTTTTAGGAATCAAGGTAATACTTTTAGTGTAGATAGTGAAGGAAATATTGTTGGAGCACAAATAAAAGGTAGTGAAGTTGTAGGAGATAGTTTCTCAGTTGAAGGTGAATTAACTGCTGATACAATCACCGCCAATAAAATAAATAGTGCTCAATACCCGAGTACATTAGAGGATGACATTCAAATATCAATTAATAGTGGAGGTAGTGATGACAATGAATTATATGATGGTGTATCTTTTGCCACAGTAACTGGAGCATTAGAGGCATTACCAAAATTCCTTAATGGGAAAAAAGTTGATATATGGATACAAGAAGATATTTATGAAAATATAGATATTCAATATTTCACTAGTGGTGTAATAAATCTATATTTAGACGGTAATACAGTATATGGCTACATACGTAATTATATGAGTTCTACTAAAGTCCGTGTATATGGAGGCTATATGAAGTTTGAAACTGCTAGGACTGGTGTAATACATCCAAGCGTAGGGTGTGCAGTTGCCAGTAGAACTGGTAGCTTGATTGGACAAGAAAGTTCACCAATTAATGGTTATAGCTTAAAAATATATGGTAGTGACAATAAAGCTACTGACGGAAATTCTGCCACTGTTGGTATCATAGGTGACTCATATTCTACTGGATACTATAGAGATGTACAGTTTGTCAATTGTGATATAGCCTTTAGAGGAAGTGGAGGAGGAAGAATACATGATGCAGGTTCAAGTGGTGTATGTAAACAATATGCGTATCAAGCTACAAGTGGAGCAGTGATAACAATAGCCAATGCTAGTCATTGTGGAGGTATTACTGCAAATATTGCTCAAACACTTCCAGCGCAAATAATAGCACATGGAAGTGCTAAGTATGAAGGCGGTAACCAAACTACAGATGGTAACCAAGCTCCTAGTACATCGACTACAAAGACTGTAACCATAAAATCTATTAGTGGTGATACTTATAGAAGTTCAGTATATAATAACTGGAAAAAAGATAATACTGCACGTCAGGGCGACTATGGTTATGGAGATTGTAATGGATGTTGGTTCTTCGGTACTCAGTTCAACCAATTTAAAGGTAAGAGTATTAGTAAAATAGAACTTACAATTAAGAGAATATCCGGTGGTTCTTATGCAGCAGTTCCAATAGCAGTTAAAACTCATAACTATACAAGTAGACCGAGTGGAAAACCTTCATATGGTTCAAGTTGTGGTAGTGTTAGTATCGCAGTTGGTAATAGTGGAAAGTTAACTATAACTAATAGTACTATACTTAATGCACTTTCAGGCGGTACTATAAAAGGATTCGGTATTCAATCAGCTTATAATGCTAGTAGTTATGCAGTATGTAGCGGTAGTGTGACAATGAAAGTAACTTATAAAGAATAGGAGGTGATTGAATGGATGCAATAAATATAATAACTGAAATATATAAACAAGAATTGGCACAAGCTAATCATCAAAAAGTACTATTTCAAGCTCAATGTGAAATATATAAGCTGTCTCTTATACACATCTCCGAGCCCACGA
>ENA-OYCV01000132-OYCV01000132.1-human-gut-metagenome-genome-assembly--contig:-NODE-132-length-12955-cov-4.474186_pt1 | contig 12955 bp, 6 predicted proteins | sample MGYA00243461_ERZ652889 | MGnify/ENA primary metagenome ERZ652889 (study PRJEB26926, sample SAMN06164560) | human gut metagenome | biome: ENVO:00009003; feature: ENVO:2100002; material: ENVO:00002003... | reverse complement strand
GTCCTGCCATGCCTGAGCCACCCACACAGCATCCGGATTTGTTTTTTTCATGGCTTTCATGATGGCTTTACCGGCTGCATCCAAATTTACTCCTTGAGTACTTCCCCCTTCATGAAACGGATCAATAGCGTAAAAACCTGTTTTTCCATACAGTTTTGTCAGTTCTCTATAATACAAAGCAGAGATTTCTTCAAAGCGCTCATCCTCCGGCTGTAAAAAGGCAGGACGATGATAGCTGCACCAAAATCCGGGATCAGCAACATTCAATCCTAATTTCTCCTTTGCATTATGAGGAACCATGCCACAATATCCCGGCAACACAGGTTCGATGCCATATTCACGCATTCTTTTTACAATCTTCTTCTGAAGTTTTTCCTGACGGGTATACCAACTTTCAGGATTAGGTCCTCCCCACCCTTCCAGATTATTCATCAACCACCAAGCTGTAAAACCCGGTCCGGCTACAAATTCATTAATTTCATCCTTAGTATATCCCAGTTTTAGAAGTACATTTCTCCAAACCGACTCAGTCCCTGTCAATGCCAGGGAAAGATTGATACCGTGAAGCGCCATCCAATCTATCTCCTTTTCCCAACGCTCCCAGTCCCAAAAAGCCATGGAATAAGAGAAAGTACAATAATTCAGATCATAACGATAGGGCAGATCCGTTTCATGCCGTTCCTTTTTAGTCACAGGGGGCAAAACAGCAGGCAGTTTTGCAGTCATTCCATTCCAAGAAAGATGTATGCCTGCATAATATTTCAAATACCAATTCAATCCGGTAGCAATATTTACATAGTCATTACCCCGGATAATTACTTTATCACCTTTCTGATCGAGTTCAAAAAAATCAGTTTCCGATTTCTGACGTTCAATAATAAATTTGGAGGAAGCTCCTTTGTCGATGCGCTCTAATAATCCTGTAACAGGAGAAGAAAATAAGTTGCTTGTCATCCATAACAGCACAAACAACAATCGTAGTTTTTTCATCATATTATTAAGGTAACGGATAACACCAATTAAATAAAAAACAGAACAGCCCCCTCGCCTTTAAAGGGAGGAAGGCTGTATTAGTATTATTACGGAATAATTTAATTATTTACAATTTCCAAGGCAACGCGGCTTCAACTGCTTGAAGAAGTCATTACCTTTATCGTCCACCAAGATGAATGCCGGGAAATCTTCCACTTCAATTTTCCAGATAGCTTCCATACCCAATTCCGGATATTCCACACACTCAATGCTCTTGATATTATTCTGAGCAAGGATAGCAGCCGGACCACCAATAGAGCCCAGATAGAAACCGCCATACTTCTTACAAGCATCCGTTACCTGCTGGCTACGATTACCTTTTGCCAACATTATCATGCTACCGCCATGTGACTGGAACAAATCCACATACGGGTCCATACGTCCTGCTGTAGTGGGGCCCATAGAACCACAAGCCATACCTTCCGGAGTCTTTGCCGGACCGGCATAATAGATAGGATGATCTTTGATATACTGCGGCAAATCTTCGCCACGATCCAAACGCTCTTTCAATTTAGCATGAGCGATATCGCGACCTACAATAATGGTTCCGTTCAATGACAGACGGGTAGCTACCGGATACTTGGTCAATTCTTTCAGGATATCCGCCATCGGTTGGTTCAAATCAATCTTAACCACATCGCCTTCACCGGCTTCACGGAGTTCTGCCGGAATCAGCTCACCCGGTTTATCATCCATCTTTTCAATCCAGATACCATCTTTATTGATCTTACATTTTATATTACGGTCAGCAGAACAGGAAACGCCCAGACCGATAGGACAAGAAGCACCGTGACGAGGCAAGCGGATGATGCGGACATCGTGAGCCATATACTTACCACCAAACTGTGCACCCAAGCCAATCTTATAAGCTTCTTCCAATACTTGTTTTTCCAGTTCCACATCGCGGAAAGCACGCCCGTATTCATTACCGGTAGTAGGCAACTCGTCATAATAGTGAGTAGAAGCTAGCTTAACAGTCAGCAAGTTCTTCTCTGCCGATGTACCACCGATTACAAATGCAATATGATAAGGAGGACAAGCAGCCGTACCCAAAGTCTTCATTTTTTCAACAAGGAAAGGAACCAATGTAGCCGGATTCAATACAGCTTTCGTTTCCTGATATAAATAGGTCTTGTTCGCCGAACCACCACCTTTAGTCACACAAAGGAACTTGTATTCCATACCTTCAGTAGCTTCCAAATCAATTTGTGCAGGCAGGTTACATTTGGTGTTCACCTCATCGTACATAGTCAAAGGAGCATTCTGAGAATAACGAAGATTTTCTTCCGTATAAGTCTTATAAACTCCCAAGGAAAGGGCTTCTTCATCACAATAGCCGGTCCATACCTGCTGACCTTTCTCACCATGGATAATAGCAGTACCCGTATCTTGACAAAGAGGTAATTTGCCTTTAGCTGAAACTTCCGCATTACGCAAGAAAGTCAATGCTACATACTTATCGTTATCACTGGCTTCGGGATCACTCAGAATCTTAGCAACCTGTTCATTGTGTGAACGGCGAAGCAAGAAAGAAACATCACGGAAAGCAGCGTTAGCCATAGCAGTCAGACCTTCTTTTTCAATCTTCAAGATAGGTTTTCCTTCAAACTCACTTACTGACACATAATCTTTAGTCAGCAAATAATACTCGGTTTTATCAGGTCCCAACGGGAACATGTGCTGATAGTGGAACGGAGGTGTTGCCATATTGATACTTATTTTAGTTAAAAGTTATTAGTGTGACAAAGGTAGTAACTATTATCGAAATTTTTCCTTAATTAGCGTGAAAACTTTCAAGGAATGTCCTTACCTTTGCCAACTCATTAAAATAACATCACATTATACATGAAAAGATTAGGCAAATTCTTATTTATTACTTCATTACTGTTATGCTTTCTCATCCCTCGAGGATGGACACAAACCCAAGCAAAAAACCAACCGGACAGTATCGAACTCAAACTGAAGGAAATCTACACGAAACGGGAAGTCATGATTCCCATGCGTGACGGAATCAAGCTTTACACCGCTGTCTACGAACCGAAAGACAACAGCAGGCAGCATCCTATCCTGATGCACCGCAGCCCTTACTCTTGTTCCCCATACGGAGAAGGATTTGACCGTCATTTCAGAACTAATCTGAAAAACTATATAGAGCACCGATATATTATCGTCTTCCAAGATGTACGTGGACGACATAAGAGTGAAGGAATATTTATCCAAGTACGCCCTCTCAACAAAAACAAAAAGGGTAAGAAAGATAAAAAGAATATAGACGAAGCTACGGACACATACGATACCATAGAATGGTTGATTCACAACACATATAATAACGGAAATGTAGGAACATGGGGAATCAGTTATGATGGTTTCTATGCCACTATGACAGCCTCCTCCAATCATCCGGCTTTGAAAGCTGTTTCTCCGCAAGCTCCCGTTACTGACTGGTTCCGTGGAGATGACCGTCATCACAACGGAGCCTTCACCCTGCTGCAAACCACTAATTTCCTTCCCAGACTGGAAGGACGCCACATGGGAAAAGGAGTGATGAACCAAATTGTAAAGAATGATGTTTACACAGATTTTCTGGCACTCGGTACCTTTAAGAATGTAGACGACCTGGTACGTGATACCACACAGACATTGTGGAATGATATCAAAAACCATCCTGATTTCGATGATTTCTGGAAAGAGCGCGATGCACGCACCTCCTGTTATAACTTGAAGCCCGCCATATTGGTGGTAGGTGGACTGTATGACTCCGAAGACTGTTACGGAGCCTGGAATCTTTATAAAGCCATCAAAGAGCAATCACCGGACACAGATTTATATCTGACATTCGGTCCTTGGTGGCATGGAGCATGGACAGTACGCGGGTTCCAAGGTTTCGGTAATCTGTATTTCGGTAAAAGCACTTCGGCTTATTACATGGACAAAATAGAATATCCTTTTTTCCGATATTTCCTGGAAGGAAAGGGAGAAAAGCCCAAGCATAAAGTAAATATATTCCATACAGGTGAAAACGAATGGAAAACATACGACGAATGGCCTGTACAAAAGACTGCCGGTACACCTTATTATATACATAAAAACGGATCAGTATCCACACAAGCACCGGCAGAACAAGAGTCTTATTCAGAATATATTTCAGATATGTCACGTCCGGTACCCTATACGGCAAACCCTACCACTTACCGGACAAAAGAATTCATGGTAGATGACCAACGCTTTGCTACTTCACGTCCCGATGTCATTACTTTCATGACGGAGCCGCTATGTGATACATTAACATTGGCCGGTCCTATAGAAGTGGAATTAATGACTGCCATCAGTAGTACTGACGCTGATTTTATGGTGAAAGTAATTGATGTATATCCTGAAAAATTTGAATATTCCAAAACTGCACGCAGTTATTTAAAGAGTGACTACCCAATGAGTGGGTACCAGCTGATGATTCGTGGCGAATTATTCAGAGGACGCTTCCGTAAGGGATTCGACAATCCCCTGCCTTTCAAACCGGAAGAAATAACTCCGGTTAATTACACACTGTATGATGTGGCACACACATTCCTGCCGGGACACAGACTGATGATTCAAATTCAAAGTTCCTGGTTCCCCATTATTGACCGCAATCCACAAAGGTTTATTGATACCTATCATTGTACGGTAGAAGATTTTGTGATGAAACAAAAGATCAAAATTTATCATCAGCAAGGAGCTGCAAGCAGAGTTATACTACCTGTGGTAAAAAAATAAAAAGGAAGTATCCCAACAAGCTCAAATGTCATCCAATAGCAAGAGCCGTATGACTACTCCAGCATTCATACGGCTCTTTTTATATGTAACTACCATCTGTAACTTTTCCGAAGGTTCATCTTAGTCTGGATACTCTCATCAAAAATATCATATAGAAGCAATCCGTTCTATCAACTCGTTACCCAACGCTGTTTTCGCTTCAATATGCTGCAATACCGCTGTCACAAACGGATTACTTTCAAATACCCCACGCACCTGTTCAAAATCCTGCTCCATTTCTTCACGTGATCCATCTGCACCGAACCCCGTCATAGCAGACAAAGAAAATTCCTTTTTCGCATCGGCATAGACCATTTTATCCAATCCGACAACAGCCTCCTGCCACTTCTTCACGATAGCAATAACATCCTTTGCCGTTATTTCATCGGAACGCAGATTATAAAACTCAAGCATCTTCCCATACGCCCATGTCCACTCGTATGTATAATAATTACGATGCATCTCAACAAAACGGTCATGAATCTGATCCACATTAGTCAGGATTCCAGATTCTATATCTGCCATCAACTTCTCTATTTCACTTTTAGGAGCGATCAATCCGGAAATATCCACCCATTCTCCTGTCCCTATCTCTGTATCAGGAATCAACCGGGCACGGATTTCCTCATCACTGCTAAAACGAACCTCCTCCAAACGCTTGATTAATGAATTACCCAAAAATTTATGAATAGCCGTTTCATAAAAACGAATGCCATTATTTAAAGAAGAATTCTTAATTTTCGCACTTTGGTAAGAGTAAGTTTCTGAAGTTTCTCCGGATACTTTACGTAATTCTTTCAGAATACTACGCCCTTTCATCATTTTCTGAATAGTATAGGGACTCAACAGGTTATAATTAATCTGATCCAAACGGTTCGGATCTTTACGTTTGTCACGTTTAGGCCACTTTTGAGCATCCCGAATCGTACCTACACTCCGCAAATTCACCCCTGGCACCAGATAAGTGGTATTTTGCTGCTCTATCAGATAAGAAAAAGGCAGATTAGAAGTATCGGCATGATTCACATGACGCCCCATAACCAAAGAAAATGCACCTACACGTGCGGGCCATAAAATATAAGAATCGGAAGTAGTCTTCGCCCCACGCTCCATAGCTCCCTGATGAATCGGACCTAACTTATACATATGGTTGCTTTGATTAGAGCCGGAACCCGCATTCATAAAAGAGAACATTCCGGCAATCAGCAAAGTAGACTTATGATGAGTCACCGTAAAGGGTCCGGCAAAAATGGCACATGCCTCACCGTTCTCTTCTTGACAATTACTGAAAAACAAAGAATCAGATGCAGAATAGTTATGTCCCAAATGACATGCCTGGCTGATAAAGCAACGGGTCAACATAGTTCCATCTTCCACATTGGAGCCGCTTGATATAATAAAATCATCGCATACCACTCCATAGCCGATATGAATAGGCGCTTGCTCATTACTGTTCAAGCTACCGTTTTTCAATCGTCCCGCCCCTTCTATCTTACAATAATCACCTATTCGTACATTCTTTATATATCCCGCATCAACAATGGTAACATAGTGGCCAATAGTACCTGTATCCGAAGCATTCTCTTCAGCATACCGGTCAATAATGGCTTTCATCCGGCAAATCAATTCAGGACGATGACGGTACAATGCCAGAATATAGGCCTGATGCGCTGACAGACGATCATGAATAGGCACTTCACGTCCACCCGTTTCATTCAATACAGCTACTTCAACGCCATTCCCAAACTTGCTCCGGCCATCTACCAGAATGATATCTACATTCTCTATAAATGCATAATCCCCAATGATATAGTTGGCTATATAGTTCTTTATATTCTCAATACAACAATTATCGCCCACCGTTACATTATGCAAAGTCGCATGATACAATCCGGAATGTTTACGCATGCCACCTGCCAACGTAAACTCATCTTCAAAGACCCCCAATCTGACCTTTCCGGAAAAACGGGTATGATAAATATAGTCCGTCTTAAAGTTCTCTACTACTTCAATTTCATCCCAATCAACCGCAGTGCATGATCTCTCTTTTAATTGTTGTATTTCTTCTTGTGTAAGTGAACGATAAGTTTTCATCTTCTATATGTATTTATTCTTCATCATAGGTTTGATAAAGAAAATCGTTATAAGGATACTTCTGTACGTGTAGCTCGCGCACCTTATTATATATAATAGTCTTCAATTCATCCATATTTATTTTCTCTCTGGCAGAAATGAAGATACAATTATCATTCAATTTTGCCATCCATGTCTTCATCAGTTCTTCCAATGTAATATTCTCCCTGGTTTTAGGAGTCAAATCATCCTCTGCTTTCTCTATATAGGTATAAGCATCTATCTTGTTAAAAACAATCATGGTAGGCTTTCCACCTGCCCCCAAATCAGCAATCGTTTTATCAACCACAGAAATTTGTTCCTCAAAATCCGGATGAGAAATATCCACCACATGAATCAGCAGATCAGCTTCACGCACTTCGTCCAAGGTTGATTTAAAGGAATCAACCAAATCCGTTGGTAATTTACGGATAAATCCTACGGTATCTGTAAGCAGAAATGGCAGATTCTCAATAATCACTTTGCGTACTGTGGTGTCCAATGTTGCAAAAAGTTTATTTTCAGCAAAGACCTCGCTTTTTGAAAGCAAATTCATTAAAGTAGATTTTCCCACATTGGTATACCCTACCAAAGCTACACGTATCATACGCCCACGGTTTTTACGTTGAGTGGACTTCTGTTTATCAATTTCAGCCAACCGTTCTTTCAACAATGACATACGATTCAAAATGATACGACGGTCCATTTCCAACTGAGTTTCACCCGGCCCACGTAATCCCACAGAGCCTTTACCTCCACCGGCACCGGATCCACCTCCCTGACGCTCCAAGTGAGTCCACAAACGTTGCAGACGAGGCAGCATATACTTATATTGGGCCAGCTCCACTTGTGTTTTAGCATTTGCAGTTTGAGCCCGCATGGCAAAAATATCCAGAATCAGCGAAGTACGGTCCAAAATCTTCACTTTCAGTTCAGCTTCTATATTACGTATCTGCTTGGCAGAAAGTTCATCATCAAAAATCACCATTCCGACTTCACGCTCATTTTCCTCTTCCTGATGAATATATTCCTTGATTTCTTCCAGCTTTCCTCTACCGACATAAGTCACGGAATTGGCAGCAGGCAGTTTCTGAGTAAACCTTTTCACCACTGTTGCTCCGGCCGTTTCGGCCAAGAACTCCAACTCATCCAAATACTCCTTGGTCTTACGCTCATCTTGTGTCTGAGTAATCAAACCAACTAAGATGGCAGTTTCAACCTGTGCTTCAGAAATTACAAATTCTTTCATTTATCTATCAATCTAAATAAGTTCGCGACAAATATAACAAAAAAAGAGGATGAACGTTGAACGTCATCCTCTTTTTTATTACAGTTATTCCCTATAGTTGTGGTTGTGGAGCAGCCGGATTGTTATCAGTGTCACTGATTCCGGAATTGGTTTCCATTTCACATTGCGGAATCCGATAGATCAGGATCTGCGCTTCTGCTGCTGAATTATATTGTACAGACGGGTCATAATTCGTATTCTTACGAACCACCGGCTTTTTCAAGCGTAGGATATCGAACAGTGAGAAACCTTCTCCCCAAAGTTCCATACGACGCTGCAACCAAACCTCATCCTGAAAATCCTGTGCCGAATTAGCTTTACTTGTAAAGGAAGGATCCCGATATGTCCGTACAAAATTTTCCAATGTACTCTTTCCGCCACTCAGATTACCACCCATGGCTTCTGCCTCAGCCTTTATCAGATACATTTCTTCAACACGCATCAAAGGCCAGTCTGACGCATTGGTTGTGTTACCAAATATACTTTGATAAGCTCCGAACTTTGTATTTACATACGGAGTCAAACCAAAATATTCAACGATGGAAGTACCCTCAATCTGCTCATTATCAATCAATGAAGATTTATTATCCGGAGACAAGAACCATTGTTTACGGATATCTGTTTCGGGTATTAAATCATATAATGCAGAATTCACCTTTCTATATCCATCAGGCACTCCTGAAGTATAACCGTTCCCGGTAAAAGAGCACAAGTGCGAAGGCCAGTTGATAATACCTGTCTGGACAACATCATTATCAGGCGTAATCATCACTCCCCATAACCATGAACTTGCCGATGCTGAATTAAAGGTAGGAGTAGATACCTGGGCTAAAGTCTGAGGTGTACCGCCAGCAATGGCACGTTCTGCATCTTTAGCTGCATCCGCCCATTTTTGCATTAACAGATTAGCACGAGCACGCAATCCATAAACTACTGCCTCATCAATCTGATCTTTGTTTGAGCCATTATCATACCCGGTCAATAAATCAGCAGCCGTATTCAGGTCACTCATAATCTGGTCATACACCTGCTGTACAGTTGCACGCGGATTATTCTGCATATCTTCATCAGTCATTGTTTCTGTAACAATAGGTACTGCCAGGCTATTTTCATGACCTGCATAAGTAAACTGATAAATTTGAACCAAGTTCAGATAGTCATAAGCACGAGCAGCTAAAGCTTGGCCACGATAAACCTTCAAAGAAGAATCTTCCGTATCTGCCGCTATCAATTTCAATACATTGTTTGCAGCTTTCAAGTGATTATAGAACGTTTTCCAAATCAATTCATCGCTTGAACTATCGTATACTCTGTCACTATAATTCTGAGATGTATTAAACCAGTTATATCCATTAACCAATGCAACCAAATCCTGCCCTCCTGATTCCAATATCATAGATACCGCAGGAATACCATAGTCATTATGATAAGTAGTGGCATCATCTGAAATCGTACCAAAAGTATTTAATTTGGCTGCCATAGCGTTCACTTCAGCAGTTATCAAATTAGGTCTGCCATTGATTATATCTTCTTTCTGTTCTTCAGATATGTAATCTCCTTCAGGAAATTTATCCAAATCGCAAGATGCCATTAATAAAGCGACACTTGCAAATGCTATATATTTATTTGACAATTTCATATTCTTAAAAATGGGTTGCTAAATTAGAAATTTAAAGATATACCTCCGGAAATTGTGCGGATAGGTGAATATACATTGTCAGCAGCCACATAACCTTGACGTGGGTCCAACCCTTTGCGAGCTGTCAGCAAAGCCACATTATCTGCAACAAAGAATACACGGACACCGTCAATCTGCATTTTACGTGTCAGACTCTTCGGCAAAGTATAACCCAATGTAATATTCTGCAAGCTTAAATAATCCGAACTAGTCAAGAAACGATCTGTTAATCTGTTCGTATATTGGTCATTAATATTCATACGAGGAACATCCGTATTTTTATTTTCAGGAGTCCATGCTTTTAACATATCTTTATGCAAAGCACTACCCGTGGCTGCCACATCCATTAATCCTTGATAAGTATAGTCCAGAATACGTCCACCAAGCTGATATGCAAACGAAACAGAGAGATCAAAGCCATAGGCTGTGACACTTGTTCCAAAACCACCATAAACTTTAGGTAAAATGTCACCTGATGCGAATCTGTTTTCAGAAGCGACAGAATAAGATTTCGTAACTGTATTACCATTCTCATCCGGAGTCACCAGCGCCCACAGACTCTCTCCTGTTTCAGAATCCACACCTACATATTTAGGTAAATAAAGCTGGTACATAGACTCATCTTCACGATAAATCCGGGCACCGTCAATCAATTGTCCATTCAGTTCTGGAGATAATTCCAAGACTTTATTCTTAAAATGTGTAAGATTAAAGTTTACATTCCAGGAAAAATTCTTGTTTTCAATTATATTGGAATACAAGTCCAATTCAACCCCACGGTTTACCATTGAACCCACATTCTCAGGAAAACGGGAATAACCCATTGAAGCTGCTACCGGTTTGAAATAAAGCATATCGGTTGTTTTACGTGAGAAGTACTCAACAGAACCACCTAACTTACCACCCCAAAAAGCGAAATCAAATCCAGTATTAAAGCTGTGTGAAGTTTCCCAAGTAATTTCCTTATTACCTTTATAATATAGAGAAGTTGAAAAATCGCCATTACTGTTTGCCAATGTATACAGGTCTTGATACGGATAGTAGTTACGGTACAAACCACCTTGGAACATCAAGTTATCATTACCTTGCAAACCATAGCTGATTTTAAATTTCAACATATCAATCCAAGACTGGTTTTCCAAGAATTTCTCTTTGCTTAATAACCATCCAGCTCCTACAGACCAGAAGTTACCCCAACGATTATCCGGGTGAAAACAAGAAGAAGCATCACGACGGAAAGAAGCTGAAACAAAATACCGTCCATCATAGTCATATTGTGCACGGAACAGCCATCCTTCTGTTGCATAATTACGAGAATATGAATTATTGCTCTGGTTCATAATACCATTGCCTAATTCAGGAACATTCGGATCATACAATTTCTCACGTTGTCCGTACAAATATTGATATTTATAGTCATAACTTTCATGTCCGGCCAAAATATCCACATTATGAACATCATTAAATGTTTTGTTGTATGTCAACAAATACTGCTGATTTACACTAAATGTACGCTCACTAGATACACTGATCAAACCTCCGACTCCGCTAGTTTCAGAATACTGTCCGTAGAAGGGGTTAACCATCTCTGTAGCACGCACATTATTTACATCAACACCTATATTCACTTTTGCCTTGATTCCATTCCAAATATCAATATCAGCAGACCATTTTCCACTAACCACATCACCCGAATATTTCATTTTATCCAGCATATAACTAGCCAACGGATTTGCATTAGGAATCGTATTACGGCTACCATTTGAATCTTGTCCTGGCTTTCCATAATCATAACGAAGGAAACCTCGATTATCTACCATAATATTGCCCTGTGCATCACGAACATACATAGGATAAATGGCTCCCATAATATTTGATGCATAAAAGATGTTTGCATTTGATGTACCACCCTCAGTATCCTGTTCACGGCTATCATAATGAGTAAATGATACATTTCCTCCCATCTTCAGCCAAGGCTTCACTTGATAGTCAGCTTTCAAACGTGCAGAATAACGTTGGAAACCAGAGTTAGGAACAATTCCCTTATCATCCAAATAGCCGGCCGACATATAATAATTCATTTTTTCAGTCGCACCGCTGATACTTAAATTATACTCTTGACGCAGGTTATTTTCAAAAATTTCATCCGACCAATTATCCGGAGTATAATAATATGTACCATCAGAATAACCTAATGTCGCATTAGGATTCAATTTGCCATCCATACCGATCAGTTGCTGTCCTTGAGGAATGGAATACACCTGATATCCCAAATATGTAGAAGAAAGCATTGCTTGATTAGCGTACGCATTAGCTTTAGCCAAATCTCCGGCTGCCGCATATCCTTTCAAATCGGCATTATAAATAGAAGAATAGTTTAATTCATAGAATGTAGCCGGATCCGTAATTGTTTCATAATTAGGTACTCCACGTTTATTCACACCCCATTTAGCGTCAAAAGTAACACGGGCTTCCCCACTCTTACCACGCTTGGTAGTAATCAAGATTACACCATTAGCACCACGTGCACCATACAGAGCATTAGAAGCAGCATCTTTCAACACTGTCATTGATTCTATATCAGAAGTACTGATAGCAGAAATTTCACCATCATACGGAACTCCATCTACCACATACAAAGGCTTGTTACTAGCCGATATAGATCCAATACCACGAATACGCACTTCAGCATCTTTGCCCGGCTGACCATTATTACTCGTAGTTTGTACTCCGGCTACTTGACCCGCCAAAGCATTTGTCACATTTGAAGTTTGTCTCGTCGCTATTTTTTCATTTTTTATAGTAGCAGCCGAACCTGTAAATGCAGATTTTTTCGCTGTACCATAAGCCACCACCATTACCTCTTCAAGCTGTTCTGTATCAGACTTTAATACAATATTCAAGTTTGCTTTAACTGGCACTTCTTGTGTAGCCATTCCGATAAAGGAAACTACCAAAGTCTTTGCGGAACTAATTATTTATGTAAATAATTGATAACCAGTATATGTACTGTCTCTTATACACATCTCCGAGCCCACGAGACTAAGGCGAAT
>ENA-OYCV01000113-OYCV01000113.1-human-gut-metagenome-genome-assembly--contig:-NODE-113-length-13796-cov-3.964486_pt1 | contig 13796 bp, 8 predicted proteins | sample MGYA00243461_ERZ652889 | MGnify/ENA primary metagenome ERZ652889 (study PRJEB26926, sample SAMN06164560) | human gut metagenome | biome: ENVO:00009003; feature: ENVO:2100002; material: ENVO:00002003... | reverse complement strand
TACAGATACAGGAATCGGGATCCCCGCCAATGAACAAAAGAAAATGTTCAAAAGCCTATTCAGAGGGAATAATGCCATCAATCTGCAAATCACAGGAAGCGGCATCGGCATGCTGCTTACCTACAAACTGATAAAAAGCCATGCCGGCAAAATATCAATGAGCAGTATAGAGAATGTAGGAACTACCTTCAAACTGGCATTCCCTATCAAAAGTCGGAAATACAACTACCGTATATTCAAAAAAGCTGATGTAATTGACCCGCTGCCTGTCATCGAAGGCAATCCGGAAGAACTGGTGAAAGAGATCAAAAACAAGCCGGTCAAAACACATGCCGCTTCCATTCTGATAGTGGAAGATAATATGGAATTGCGTACTTTCCTATTGCATACACTATCGGAAGATTATCATGTGTCTGATGTAGGAAACGGGCAAGAAGCACTGGATTTTATCAAAGAGCGACAACCTGATCTGATACTGTCGGATGTAATGATGCCTATCATGAATGGAGACAAAATGTGCAATATATTGAAAAGTAATATTGAAACCAGTCATATACCTATCATATTGCTGACCGCATTGAACGATAAAGAAAGTATTATCAAAGGCTTACAGACCAAAGCCGATAAATACATAGTCAAACCATTTGACATGGAAGTACTGAAAGCAAACATAACCAACGTTCTGGCGAACAGGGAAATCATGAAAAAGCGTTTCTCACAATTCAAATTCAATGCAGACGAGGTATCAGATGATCCGACGGTCAGTTTGGAACAGGAATTTCTTTTAAAAGCTACCGACATCATAAAAAGTAGTATAAACAAAGAAATGAACGTAGAAAACCTATGTGATGCAATGAATATGAGCCGGAGTAGTTTATACAATAAAATAAAGGCCTTAACCAATGATTCGCCCAGTGACTTTATACGTAAAGTACGTATGAACGAAGCTAGCATTTTATTGAAAAGCAAACGTTATACCGTATCCGAAGTTTCGGATATGATGGGATTCAGTGATCCCAAATATTTTACGGATACATTTAAGAAATACTACGGAGTTCCACCAAGCACTTATATGAAACAAAATTAAAAAAATGAATTTCTATTTACAATCATTTCTTATCTTCCTAAAAATAGGACTATTTACTATTGGCGGAGGATATGCTATGGTTCCCCTAATTCAAGATGAAATAGTGGACAAACGAAAATGGATTGACAAAGAGGATTTTATTGATTTATTAGCCCTCACTCAGTCTGTACCCGGAATATTTGCTGTAAATATTGCCATATTTATCGGATATAAATTGCGTAAATTCCGTGGAGCATTGGCAATGGCTTTAGGCACAATACTCCCCTCTTTCTTTATCATATTGGCAATTGCCTTGTTCTTTCAACAGTTCAAACAATACCCAATTGTAGAGAATATATTCAAGGGAATTCGCCCGGCGGTAGTAGCCCTTATTGCAGCTCCCACTTTCTCCATGGCAAAATCCGCCAAGATAAACCGTTACACTGTCTGGATACCAATAGTATCCGCATTGCTTATCTGGGTATTGGACGTGTCTCCAGTCTACATTATCATAATAGCGGGCGTGGGAGGTTTTATATATGGCAAGTACAAACATAAATATTCATCCAAATGATTTTTCTATATTTATTCTACACATTCTGTAAAATAGGGCTCTTCGGTTTCGGAGGAGGCTATGCCATGTTGTCCATGATACAAGGAGAAGTAGTAACAAGATATAATTGGATCAGTGCCAGCGAATTTACAGATATCATCGCTATCAGCCAAATGACACCGGGTCCCATTGGCATCAACTCTGCTACTTATGTGGGATATACTGCGGTATTGAATGCAGGCTACAATGAAAGCTGGGCTATATTCGGTTCTTGCATAGCTACTTTTGCTGTAGTTTTTCCATCGTTCATATTAATGGTAATCATCAGCCGGTTCTTCTTGAAATACCAAAAGCATCCGGTTGTAGAAGCCGTATTCAAAGGGTTGCGTCCGGCAGTAGTAGGTCTGCTGGCAGCAGCTGCACTCGTCTTGATGAATGCTGAAAACTTCGGCAGTTATCAAATAGATTTGTATCAATTCATCATCAGTATAATTATTTTTCTAGTAACCTTTATAGGTACACGGAAATACAAAATCAATCCTATATTAATGATTATACTTTGCGGAGTGGCAGGGTTCCTGCTTTACTGAGAATAGGACGATTATGGGAAATCATCAAAAAAATCCGTATGATCGGCTCCGGAAATAATCATCAACTCTTTGTCATCACTGATTAGATAAAGCCGCAATAGATGGATTACAGATGTTATAACCTTTTCCTGATTTCAACATAAACAATATAGCACCCGGAAAACAGGCGGCATACAAATCAACTGCCACTGCCCCGGAATTCTTTATTCATCGATAGGACGTGAATATAATACCCAGGCAGTGGCAGTAAAAATAAAATCTAAAATTAAAGAAACACTCCCGCTTCTTACAGTTTTACTTTCTTTTTAGTACCCTTCGACTCATTGTGCAAACGATCCAACGCTGTCACTACATACTGGTACTTCGTTTTTCCATCGTTATAAGGTAATGGATAAAAATGGTCACGGGTAATGGCTACAATATGGGAAGCATCATCCAAATTGACTTTTTCTTTTTTATCAAAGCGATAAACCACATATTGTACAGCTTTGTCCATCTCGTCCTTTGCCTTCGGAGCTGTCCAGAAGAGTACCGGACCTTCATACGTCCATACCATCTTCACCTTCTTTACTTTACCTGGAGCCTTATCGTCCATAAAAGGAGATTCAGGAATCAAAGCCGGATAACGATGATACTCCTTCTCCAGCATAGTGCGGTAATTGCCGGCATTATCCACCACTGCAGCAGCATACCATTGACAACTTCCCTGCACGGTAGGAAGCGACCGTTGCAACTTCATTTTGGCAGGCATCTGGTTTTGTAACGGATTACGGGCATCCGCCTTGTTCACCGTACGCATCACATCCTGACCGATAAATAACGGACGCGAAGCGGCATGTTTTGCCCACCAATGTATCAAGTTGTCATAATCGGCAGCAGGATGACCTATTTCCCAATAAATCTGAGGGATATTATAATCTACCCAACCATTATTAATCCACATCAGCACATCTGCATACAAATCATCATAATTCTGAAGACCGCGTGTATCACTTCCATTCGGATCATTTTTCTTGTTGCGGTAGATACCAAAAGGAGAAACACCGAACTTCACCCACGGCTTACACTCGCGCACAGTTTCGTGAATTTCCTTTATCAGCACATTCACGTTGTCACGGCGCCAATCGGCTTTATTACTGTATCCGCGACCATATTGCGCAAAACTGACATGATCAGGAAAATCTTCGCCCGGGTTGGGATAAGGATAGAAATAATCATCCATATGAATGGCATCCACATCATAACGGGTAACAATATCGCGCACAATCTTGCAAATGTATTTACGGTTTTCGGGCAAAGCCGGATCAAAATAAAGTTGACCAGCATAATTCACGAAACGTTCCGGATTCTTATTATACGGATGAATGGGTGATAAGGCAGTAGTTCCCTTTGTCTTGGCACGGTAAGGGTTAATCCAGGCATGGAACTCCATTCCACGCTTATGGCATTCATCAATCATGAACTGCATCGGGTCCCAGTAAGGTGAAGGCACTCTGCCCTGCACTCCTGTAAGAAAGCGGCTCCACGGCTCATAAGAAGATTTATACAAGGCATCGGCTTCTGCACGTACCTGAAAAATTATCGCATTAATGCCTGCGCCCTGCAGACTGTTTAGTTGATTTATTAACAGCCGCTGTATCTTCTCTGTCGGCATTCCCTGGAACTGTCCATTCACACACTGAATCCATGCACCGCGGAACTCACGTTTAGGATAACGTGTCTGAGCACTGACAACAAAAGTAAAAAGTAGTGCTATCAATAAAAGAAGAATAGTTTTTGCTCTCATTTTGTTATTCTTGTTTAATACGCTTGCAAAGATAAGAAAACTTATAATTATCTTTGCATATTAAACCAAATTCAATAAAGAATGTCAGAAAGTAACTATATATCCATAAAAGGAGCAAAGGTAAACAACCTCAAAAACATCGATGTAAACATTCCACGCAACAAGCTGGTCGTCATCACGGGACTATCCGGTTCCGGAAAATCATCCTTGGCTTTTGATACATTATACGCTGAAGGTCAGCGACGCTATGTAGAAAGCCTGTCATCATACGCCCGCCAATTTCTGGGCCGCATGAGCAAGCCTGAGTGTGATTTCATCAAAGGTATACCACCCGCTATCGCCATAGAGCAAAAAGTGAACAGCCGCAATCCTCGTTCCACCGTGGGTACTTCCACCGAAATATATGAGTATCTGCGACTGCTCTATGCACGCGTGGGGAAGACTTATTCCCCCATTAGCGGGCAACTGGTGAAAAAACATAGTCTTGAAGATATTGTAAACTGTATGCTTTCCTTTCCTAAAGGAACGAAATACACGGTTCTCACTCCTATGATGCCCCGTGAAGGCCGTACACTGCTCCAGCAACTGGAAATGGACTTGAAACAAGGATTTACCCGTATAGAGGTGAACCGTGAAATAGTCCGTATAGAAGATTTTCTGCAACAAACAGCTGCCGAAGATAAAAAACAAAACATCTATCTGCTGGTAGATCGCATGACAGCCGATGATAGCAAAGACAGTATCAGCCGCCTCACCGATTCTGCCGAAACGGCCATGTACGAGGGAGACGGGAATTGCCTCCTCCGCTTCTACTCTGCTGACGGAAGTACGCAGCTGTTCTCTTTCAGCACTAAATTCGAGGCCGACGGAATTAAATTCGAAGAACCGAATGACCAAATGTTTTCATTCAATTCCCCTCTCGGCGCTTGTCCCGAATGCGAAGGCTTCGGTAAAGTGATAGGTATAGATGAACATCTGGTGATTCCAAACCGTGCTCTGAGTGTATATGACGGAGCTGTCCTTTGCTGGCGTGGTGAAAAGATGGGGGAATGGCTACAGGAATTCATTCATGAAGCTCCCGCCCACGATTTCCCCATCTTCGCCCCTTATTATGAACTGACACAGGAACAAAAAGATTATTTATGGCATGGACCTAGAAATAAGGCCTGTATAGATTCTTTCTTCAAAATGCTGGAAGAAAACCAATATAAAATACAATATCGTGTGATGCTGGCACGATACAGGGGAAAAACTATTTGTCCTGTCTGCCACGGAACACGCTTGAAAAAAGAAGCCGGTTATGTAAAAGTAGGTGGAAAATCCATCTCTCAACTGGTTGACTTACCTATTCACGACTTAAAAGAATTCTTCCGCACTCTAGAACTAGATGCACATGACACAGCCATCGCCAAACGGATCTTAACGGAAATTACCAACCGCATCAACTTCCTCATGGATGTGGGTTTGGGATATCTTACACTGAACCGTCTCAGCAACTCGCTCTCCGGCGGTGAAAGCCAGCGCATCAATCTGGCCACCTCATTAGGCAGCAGCTTGGTAGGTTCACTCTATATCCTGGACGAGCCCAGTATCGGATTACACAGCCGTGACACCGACCGGCTGATAAAAGTACTTCGTCAGTTACAGGAGCTGGGAAACACCGTAGTAGTGGTAGAACATGATGAAGAAATAATCCGTGCTGCCGATTATATCATTGATATCGGTCCTCAAGCAGGACGTTTAGGAGGACAAATAGTATATCAAGGCAACATGAACGATCTTCAAAGAAACAGTAACAGTTATACGGTGCGCTATTTGTTGGGAGAAGAAAACATAGAGATTCCCCGATGCCATCGTCCGTGGAACAATTATATAGAAATAAAAGGTGCGCGTGAAAACAACCTTAAAGGCATTGACGTAAAATTTCCACTGAATGTAATGACGGTAGTTACGGGAGTCAGCGGTTCGGGGAAGAGTACGTTGGTACGTGATGTCTTTTACAAGGCATTGAAACGCGAATATAGTGAAGCTAGCGAACGGCCGGGTGAGTTCATCTCTTTGGAAGGAGATGTACAGCTGGTGAAAGATATTGAATTTGTAGACCAGAATCCTATCGGAAAATCATCACGCAGCAATCCGGTAACCTATGTAAAAGCATACGACGAAATACGAAAACTCTTTGCCGAACAGCCTCTTGCCAAGCAAATGGGATATACTGCCGGATATTTCTCATTCAATACCGAAGGCGGGCGCTGTGAGGAATGCAAAGGTGACGGTACGGTAACCGTTGAAATGCAATTTATGGCAGATTTGGTACTAGAATGTGAGTCTTGTCATGGAAAACGTTTCAAGAGCGACACGCTGGAAATAAAATTCCAAGACAAGAGCATCTATGACATTCTGGAAATGACAGTGAATCAAGCCATTGAATTCTTTGCCGAATACAATCAAAAAAAGATAGTGAAGAAACTAATTCCATTACAAGAAGTGGGATTGGGATATATAAAGTTAGGACAAGCCTCCTCCACTCTTTCCGGCGGCGAGAACCAACGCGTAAAACTAGCTTATTTTCTGAGCATAGAGAAAGCACAACCCACTATTTTTGTATTCGATGAACCAACCACAGGTCTGCATTTTCATGATATCAAGAAACTGCTGGAAGCATTTGAAGCCTTAATCAGCCGCGGACATACCATTATCATTATCGAGCATAATATGGATGTGATAAAATGTGCCGACCATGTGATTGACCTAGGACCCGAAGGAGGAAATATGGGAGGAAATCTGGTAGTTGCGGGCACTCCGGAAGAGGTTGCAGCATGTGCGGCATCTTATACGGGACAGTTTTTACGTGAAAAACTGGCGATGGATTCTCCTGATTGATTTTTTATTCACCGTTGATTGTCCAAACTGACACAAATTATTAAATATGATTATACGCAATATACCACTAGATGATAAATGGGAATTTAAAAGTGATTTATTCCGTTCTATAAGTTTAGCATTTTGTGGTATGATTGCAGAATCATTTTACTAAAAATCTGTTTTAATGTTTTCCGCATTGTCAATCTAAACGAAAATATGAGTAAATTTAGAATTGAATTAACAACCTTATAAATCAACAGAATATGAAAAAACTTTTTTTACTACTCTTGCTGTTCCCTTTCCTATTGGGATGTTCACAAAAAGAGAAAGAATTCACCGTTCTTCAATGGAACATTTGGCAAGAAGGAACTGTAATTCCCGGTGGTTACGACGCTATTGTGAATGAAATAGCCCGTCTTCGTCCGGACTTCGTCACATTGAGCGAAGTACGTAATTACGAAAACACCAATTTCACTGCCCGCCTAGTGCAATCATTAAAGGAAAAAGGAGAAACCTATTACTCCTTCTATACCTATGATACAGGTCTGTTAAGCCGATACCCCATCACTGATTCATTAACCGTTTTTCCCGAAAAGAATGACCACGGCAGTATCTATCGCCTTACAGCCGATATGAACGGACAGAAAATAGCAGTCTATACCGCTCATCTTGATTATTTGGATGACGCCTATTATAATGTACGCGGATATGATGGCTCTACTTGGGAAGAAATCCCTATCCCCACTACCGTAGAAGAAGTATTAAAGAGAAATGTAGCCTCACAACGCGATGACGCCATCAGACTATTCATTGAACAGGCAAAAAAAGATCGTGCAGCCGGCTACACCATCATTTTAGGAGGAGATTTTAATGAACCTTCACATCAAGATTGGACTGAAGAAACCAAAGACCTGTATGACCATCATGGCTTTGTAATCCCCTGGACAGTTCCTGTCCTGTTAGACGAAGCCGGATTGAAAGACGCCTATCGAGAATTCTATCCAGATGTATTAAACTATCCCGGCTTCACTTATCCTTCGGATAATCCGGCAAAGCCCGCCGACAAAATAACCTGGGCTCCCAAAGCAGATGAACGCGACCGTATAGATTACATTTGGTATTATCCCGAAAAGGGGTTGAAAGTGAAAGACGCCGCCATTTTCGGTCCGAAAAATTCCATAGTCCGTGCACAGCGTGTTCAGGAAACATCTAAAGACAAGTTTATAGAACCATTGGGCGTATGGCCTACAGACCATAAAGGAGTACTGGTTACTTTCCAATATCCCGCCAAATAATATCGTTTTTCCCAATATTTCTGTTATCTTTGTCCAATAACCTAATTTATTATCCTATGACCAAATGTACACATAAGCAGTTAATGACCGCCTGTATGTTAGCAGGCACATTGATGTTGGGAGCATGTACCAGTACTCCCCCTGTAACAAAAGAGGTATCCATTGTACCCATAACCAACCATCTGGAGGAAACAAACGGTGCTTTTGTATTGAAAAGTAATACCTCCATCGGTGTTATTGACGCCGAACTAATTCCCGCAGCCGAGTATTTGGCCGATATGCTTTCCAGTGCCACAGGCTACGACCTTAAAGTAAAAGAAGGCGAAGGAACCATCACCCTTGCCTTGGGGGATGTTCAAGGAAAAGAAGGTGCCTATACCCTGACAGCCGAGAGCGATAAGGTCAACATTACAGGTAACTCTTACGGAGGTGTCATTGCAGGTATCGAATCCCTCAGACAGCTGTTTCCCCCGCAAATAGAATCTAAAGAAATTGTTAAAGGTACAGACTGGGCCATACCGGCCGTTAACATTCAAGATGCCCCCCGCTTTGAATGGAGAGGCATCATGCTGGACGTATCCCGCCATTTCTACACAATAGATGAGGTGAAAGAATTACTGGATGTCATGGCCCTTTACAAGATGAATAAATTCCACTGGCATCTTACCGATGACCAAGGATGGCGTATCGAAATCAAGAAATATCCTTTACTGACGGAAAAAGGAGCCTGGCGCAAATTCAATTCCCATGACCGCGAATGCATACGTCAGTCAAAGACTGACAACAATCCGGATATGGCAATTCCCGAAGACAAGATACGCATCGTAGAAGGTGACACCCTATATGGAGGCTACTACACTCAGGAAGATATCAAGGATGTCATAGCATACGCCAAAATACGAGGCATAGATATTATTCCCGAAATTGATATGCCGGGACACATGCTGGCAGCTGTGAGTAACTATGAAGGTGTTTCCTGTTTTAACGAAACCGGTTGGGGAAGCGTCTTCTCCTCACCTGTTTGTCCGGGGAAAGACTCTGCATTGGAGTTCTGCAAGAATATTTATGCAGAACTGATAGCCCTTTTCCCCTATAAGTATGTACATATAGGAGGTGACGAAGTAGAAAAAACCAATTGGAAAAAATGTCCGGACTGCCAGAAACGTATGCATGACAATAATCTGAAAACCGAAGAAGAACTGCAATCATGGTTCATTCATGACATGGAGAGATTCTTTAACGGGAAAGGCAAAGAAATGATAGGCTGGGATGAAATCATTGAAGGCGGATTGTCTAAAACAGCCACCGTAATGTGGTGGCGCAGCTGGGTAAAAGATGCAGCGACCAAGGCAACGGCACAAGGCAACCCTGTCATTTTCACTCCTAACGGACAATTTTATTTGGATTATGCAGAAGACAAGAATTCTATGGCAAGCATTTATAATCTGGATACGACAGACAACCTGACTCCCGAGCAGCAGTCGCTGATTTTAGGAGTGCAGGGAAATATTTGGTGCGAATGGATTCCTTCCAACGCACGTATGCAATATATGGCCATTCCACGTTTGCTGGCTATTGCCGAATTAGGTTGGAGCAAACCGGAGCAAAAAGACTGGAATGCCTTCAAACAACGCCTGTCTGATCAGTTTGAACGTCTCAATATCATGGGTATCAATTACCGTATACCCGATTTGGAAGGCTTTAATGCCGTCAACGCCTTTATCGGTGAAGGAACCATCAATGTAACTTGCCTTGACCCCACTGCGGAAATTCACTATACCACTGATGGCAGTACTCCTACTTTACAATCTCCCGTATATGAAGGTCCCATCAAAGTGACTGAAACCACAGACTTTACTTTCTGCACCTTCCGCCCTAATGGAAAGAAAGGTGACATAGCCAAGACCCGTTTCATCAAAAGTGAATATACCCCCTCTGTAACTGCCGCTCCTTCCAATCCGGGTTTGAAAGCTACATGGCACGAATTTAAAGGAAATAAATGCAGTGAAATAGAAAAAGCTCCGGTCAATGGTACTTATCCAGTGGAAGACGTTATGATTCCTAAAAAAGTAAAAGGAAATATCGGACTGATTATCAAAGGATATTTCAATGCTCCTCAAGACGATATCTACACTTTTGCACTCCTGTCCGACGATGGTAGTACATTGACCATAGACAGTGAACAGATAGTAGACAATGACGGACCTCACGGACCTAAAGAAATAGTGGGACAAAAGGCATTGGCGAAAGGATATCATCCAATGGAATTACGTTATTTCGACCAAAACGGAGGACAACTGAAATTAAAAGTAACAGGTAGTGATGGTAAAGAAATTCCGTTCACGCATCTCTATGCGCATTAATCTCACATAAAAAGTTTTTCCACCACAGATTATACAGATTTACATAGATTGAATTTCAATGAATTCTCCCATTCAATAATCTGCGTAATCTGTGGTGGAATTACATCAATCAGAAGTAAACTCCGAACCCTATCTTGAAGCCTAATTTACTAAATTCTGAAATATCACTAAAACTCAAGTCATAATATACAGACGGCTCAATAGTCACATTTCTGCCCAAGAAAAAAGCATATCCGACTTCCGGTGTCAAACAAACCAGATTCTTTTTAAATCCTACACAAGAAAGGTGCTTATACGCCATTCCCAATCCTCCATAAATACCGCAACTGGAAAAATAATAACGTCCTTGTGCACCAATACTGGTTTCATCCATTCCATGTTCTACATAATTGCCCTTAAAATTCAGCAATACAGCCACATTATCGGCTACAAACGCACCACCGGTCAAAGCGAAACCAAAATTTGTACCCTCATTCTTGCTATGAGATAGGTCAAGCCCTGTCAATGAAGCATTCACATACCATACCTCCTTCTCAAATTGAGCATGTGCACTCAGTGCAGTCATTACCAACAGCATCAAGCTGACTAAAATTTTCTTCATAATGTTGTCGTTTAATAGTTATTTTTTATTTTCCAAATCACGTTCACGTCTTTCCTCCGCCTTTTCTTTCTTACGAAGGACAATCCATAACAACGCTATTATCATATAGGATAAACCTACTGTGAGATACTTTTCCGTATCACTTATTTCCGTATTACGCGGAATAAAATAAACGGCCATCGCTGTAGTATAAACCAACAAAGCGACAGGCAACCAAATCGATTTTCTATATTTTTTCATAAACTATGCTGTTTTGTTTCCTATACCAACTTACAAACCCTATAGCGGCTACCAACGTGCAAAGACCACCGATTATATAAGATACATAATCAGAAAGTGCCAATCCTTCGGGAGCAATGCAAATATAAGTAGAACATACAGCCGTCATAAACAAGGCAGGAAACAAGGTAATATAATAATTCTTTTTCGCACGTACCAGAAAAACAGTGACCGCCCACAAAGTAAACACAGACAAAGCCTGATTACACCAGGCAAAATAACGCCATATCATATCAAATCCTGTCGCATCACGCTGACTGTACAACAATATACCGATAGTTACCGCAAAAATAGGAATACAAATCAATAAACGTTTCGCTATACTTTTTTGTTCCAAATGCATAAAATCGGCAACAATCAAACGAGCTGAACGTAAAGCGGTATCTCCACTGGTAATAGGAGCGGCAATTACCCCCAGTACAGCCAATAAACCTCCTATCGTACCCAACCATTCCTTGGTTATGCTGTCCACAATAATCGAAGCATTACTCTCCTCCATACCATTTTGATGAAAAAAACAAGTAGCGGCAGCAGCCCAAATCAATGCCACGATCCCTTCGGTCACCATCGCTCCATAAAAAATAGGACGGCCATACTTCTCATTCTTCATACAACGTGCCATCAACGGAGATTGTGTGGCATGAAAGCCACTGATTGCCCCACAAGCAATAGAAACAAACATGATAGGAAAAATTGGTAATCCGGCAGGGTGGGTATTATGCAGCCCGTCCGTAATTTCGGGCAATGCCGGATGATTCCATAACAACATCACCAAAATCCCCACCGCCATAAACAATAAAGCAATGGCAAACAACGGATATATTTTTCCTATAATCTTATCTACCGGCAACAATGTAGCCAACATATAATAGACAAATACGACTATAATCCAAAAAGTAACATCCATATACTCCGGAGTAAGTTTGGCAAGCAATCCGGCAGGTCCTGCCACAAAAACCGCTCCGACTAATATCATCAGCACAACCGTAAAACCGCGCATCAACTGCTTTGTGGGAAGGCCTAAATAACGACCGATAATTTCCGGCAAACTCTCGCCATCATGCCGAATGGAAAGCATTCCGGACAAATAATCGTGTACCGCCCCGGCAAAAATGGTACCTAAAACAATCCACAAATAAGACGCCGTACCAAACTTCGCTCCCATTATAGCACCGAAAATAGGTCCTAAGCCGGCTATATTCAAAAATTGAATCATGAAAATCTTCCAAGTAGGAAGTGGAATAAAGTCAACACCATCCGCCATGGTCAGGGCAGGTGTCTTCCTTGTCTTGTCAGGACCGAACACACGTTCCACATAACTTCCATACAAAAAGTATCCGCCTACAAGAACCAATAATGCAATAATAAAGGTTATCATATTCTATTTTTTGTTTTGTTGGGGCAAAAGTAACGAATTAATTGATTACTTCGTATCTTTGCCCTAAAATTAAAGTAAATGCGAACATTCTTTATAACTTTATTACTAGTCATAGTGAGTTTATCACCCGTTTTCTCACAACCTAAATATGAAATCCGTGCCACCTGGCTCACTACGCTCGGAGGAATGGACTGGCCTCGTAACAAGGCAGTAAACGCATCAGGCATCCGGCGTCAGCAAAAAGAATTATGTGATATACTGGATCGCCTGAAAGCCGCCAATTTCAATACGGTATTGTTGCAAACCCGTCTGCGCGGAGATATGATTTATCCTTCCGCCATAGAAACTTTCGCCGAATCACTGACAGGTAGCACAGGAGGGAATCCCGGATATGACCCTTTGGCTTTCGCCATCGGAGAATGCCACAAACGCGGCATGGAACTACATGCATGGATTGTTACGATTCCTGCCGGAAACACCCGTCAAGTACAATTGCAAGGACGTAGCTCCGTAGTACGGAAAAACCGGACTATTTGCAAACTTTATAAAGGTAACTGGTACTTGGACCCGGGAAATCCGGGAACCAAAGAATATCTGTCATGCATCGTAAAAGAAATAACTTCCCGTTATGATATAGACGGCATTCATTTCGATTACATCCGCTACCCTGAGCAAGCCGACAACTTTCCCGACAAGGACACCTACCGGAAATACGGCAAAGGTAAGGAGTTGAAACAATGGCGGCGTGATAATATCACAGATATTGTGCATAGGCTCTATACCGACATCAAGACTATCAAACCCTGGGTGAAAGTCAGCAGTTCCCCTATTGGCAAATACCGAGATACCAACCGATATCCCTCCCGTGGATGGAACGCTTATCATGTAGTTTACCAAGATGCTCAGAAATGGCTAAAAGAAGGTATTCATGATGCGTTGTTCCCGATGATGTATTTTCAGGGAAATAATTTCTATCCTTTTGCATTGGATTGGAAAGAGAATTGCGGTAACCGCTGGATA
>ENA-OYCV01000094-OYCV01000094.1-human-gut-metagenome-genome-assembly--contig:-NODE-94-length-14840-cov-3.652418_pt1 | contig 14840 bp, 15 predicted proteins | sample MGYA00243461_ERZ652889 | MGnify/ENA primary metagenome ERZ652889 (study PRJEB26926, sample SAMN06164560) | human gut metagenome | biome: ENVO:00009003; feature: ENVO:2100002; material: ENVO:00002003... | reverse complement strand
CTCTTACGACAAGAAGTTCTATTCCGATAAGGCTGCGGCAAGAGGCATCAATGATAAGAACTTCGACGAGCTGCTTCAGGTTAAGGCATTGCCGTCAGAGGTATTTGAAACAAACGTTTCAAAAATCGACGTTTACGGCACAGGCTTTGCAACAGAGGTTGTAAACGCAAGAGCACTCTATAACTCACTCAGTGATTATCAGAAAACTCTTGAGTCTGTTAAGAAAGCAGACGCTCTTTTGACACAATATGAGGCATGGGTTAATGACACAACTCTTAAACCCAAGCCCATACTTGATAAGGACTCAACGGGAATAGACGAAATGCTTTCAGCGATTAACGCTTTGCCGTCAGAGGTAAAAGGTACGGCAAAGGGCGATACGGTTACAGGACCCGATGTTCAGTACCCAGGTGGACAGAACGGCTTGCCGTATCCGGGCTTCGTAACGGCTGCGGACGGAAGCGTTGCAGTCAACTATGCGGCTTACGGTATAACGCAGGCACAGGTTGATGAGATAATCTCGATTTACGAGGAGTCATACAACCGCTTCAGTAATGCTAAAAAGGCATTGCTTGACGTAAAGACCTCGGCGACAGACACTTTGACGCCGGCCGAAAAGCTTCAAAATGCGTACCTTGCGGCTAAACGCTGTAAGCTCCTTGAGGAGTATCTCGCAGAGATTAAGGCGTTCCAGACAGAGGTTCAGGGAATGTACACCAAATATGACGTCAACGGAACGGTAATAAATTTGCTGACACTTGACGGCGACGGTGTTGCAAAGCTTGAAAACGCAAAGAAAAGTTATCAGACACTTCCGTATTACGCAAAGCTTCTTATGCAGGATTCAACCGCAATGCCCGCTATTTACACACAGTTCGCAAACGCTTCAAAGGCGGTTTCGAAGGTTTTGAGAAACGGTAAGTCATATACGGACGTTATCGGTGCTACAGGAGTGATTGACGGCGGCGCAGTTAAGCTTTCAAAGGATTACACGGCGTTGTTCAATCAGACAAAGGGCAAGCTTGACGCTCAAGAGCTGTTCACAGCCTCCGAGCTTGAAAAAATCAAGGACACCGTTGACGAGTATAACAGCTTTATAAGCGCTTATGCTAAAATCAAGCAGCTCTATGACGGCGAAACGGTAGGCTCTACCGCAAATCCCGAATCTGCTTACGGTATCGAGGATATTTTGAGGTTGTTCCCGAGATATAACGCCGATACAACGGATAAAACGATATATCTTTCAAAGGATAAGCTGAGTGAGACGGATACATATTCCGTAACATACTCAGAGCAGTTGCCCTCGGCAACACCTGTTAATACGCAAATCAAATTAACTTCTACAAACGGACAGCTGCAGAACGCTCTCGGCGAGAATGCGGCGTATGACGTTAAAGTTACCGTAAACGGCAGCACAAAGACATACAGTGCGGCTGATTTGGCGGCAGGAGTTAAATTGAGCGATGTTGCCAATAATACTCTTACTCCGGGTGCTCCCTTAACTGTAAATGTTGAGGTTTCCGTACCTGCCGAGCTTGCGGTTGCAAATGCAATTTCCGATAAGCTTGTATTCACCTACACGGATGATGCGGGAACGGTGCTCAAGGACAGCACGGGCAAGGAGCTTAAAAAGACGCTTGAGGTTATCTACACACCCAACGACGCATATACGGTTACAATTCCTGCGGAATTTAACGTAGCGTGGGACGATTCAACAGACCAAAGTGTAGATTGTAAGGTTTCGACCTCACTTAAAGCAGGAGCAAAACTGAATGTTGCGGTAACCTGTAACGGCACACCCGATTCGGCAGGAGCTTACACAGGCGCAGGTCAGCTGACCTCCTCAAATCCGTCGTTCAACCTTACTTACAACTACAAGGGATTTGACCCGAGCGACTTTACAGGTATCAACACCGACGTAGGACTCAACACCACACCGTATCTTACAGTAAGCGGTTGGGATGCTGTTCCGGTCGGCGAATATAAAACAACATTAACTTATACGGTTACTTACACTGACGCAACACCGTAATAAAGAAGGGAGTAAATAAAGATGAAGAAATTTTTATCGGTTGTTTTCGCATTGATTTTGGTTAGCGTGTGCGTTTTGCCTGCCTTTGCGGATTCAATGACTATTTCAACCGGCAGCGGCGTAACTGATGAATATCAGCTTGCATTCCCTGCAGACACAAACATTCCGTGGGAGTCGCCATCGTACGCTCTCGGCTCGGTTACGGCAACGGTTATGCGTTTGTCACCCGACAAAAAAGTCAAGGTTTCAGTAACTTCGGCTAATGATTACAACCTTGTAAGTACAACTTCCGCTTCGAGCAAAATTGCTTATACTCTCACAGGCGCAGATGCAATCGTATTCTTCGCAGGCGACTACGGCAAGGATTGTCCGCTTTCAGTTTCAATAGCGGACGCACAATGGCAACAGGCTGCATCAGGCGAGCATACAGATGTTCTTACCTTTACAGCTGAATTAACTAACGCTTAATTTTGAAAGGAGAAATCGACATGAAAAAAGTATTGTCAGTAGTTCTCGCAGTAATGATGCTCGCTCTTATCGCAGTTCCGAGTTTTGCTGCAACAGTAACTACCGCAGGTGCAACAGATGTTATCGTTAAGACCTCAACAACTAAAGAGGACGGCACAAGCGGAGAAAACTATTCAATTGAAATTCCTGCAGATACAGTAATTCCGTGGGGCACAGAGGCAACAGATGTCAGCTACACAGTTGAAGCACACCTTGCAAGAAACAAGGGCGTTAAGGTTGTTGTAGCAGGCACAGGCGCAATGAAAACAACAGACGGCGCATATTCACTTGCATATGCTCTTGAAGGTGCGGATGCTTTCCTTGCAACCTCGCCCGTTGTTTACGACGAAGCAACAGATTCAGGCGTTAAGCAGGATCTTAAAGTTAAAATCGACAGCGTAAACTGGAAAAAGGCAGTAGTTGAGGAGTATTCTGATACACTCACATACACCGTTTCAGTTGAGGCTATATAACAGGCGAAGGGAGATAAACCGAAATGAAAAAGATTGTTTCTATCATTATCGCAGCTCTTATGCTTGCAAGCATTTGCGTTCCCTCATTCGCAGCCGACATCACAACTAACGGCGGCACAGGCGATGCAATCGTTAAGACAAAGACCGTTGACGAAGCAGGCGAAAGTGCTGAAAAGTTCATCGTTTCAATCCCTGCAACAACTGAAATTCCGTGGGGCAAAGATTCTCAGGCTTTGACTTACAGCGTTGAATCACATCTTGGCTACGGCAAGAAGCTCACAGTTAACGTTTCAGGACACGGCGTTATGACCTACACAGTAGGCGCTGATTCAATGACACTCGATTACACATTGGGAGGTGCAACTGCTTTCACAGCAGCAGATCCCGTTGTTTATCCGGCAGCTGAGCAGACAATCAACGTTAATGTTGCTGACAGAGCTTGGAAATCAGCAGTTGTAGGCGAATATCAGGACACACTTACATTCACAGTTGCAATAGCTTAAATTTAATGAGAGGTGCTTAAAATGAAAAAAATTCTTTCAATTGCAGTAGCAGTTTTGATGATAGCTGCTATTTGTGTACCTTGCTTTGCGGCAGACATCACTATTGATAAGACAACACCCGACGGCAAGGGCACAGCACAGGTTAAAACAGATATTTCAGCTGTTACGGACAACGGTACTTTTGTAGTAACAATCCCTGCGGAGATGCCTATTCCGTGGAACACAGCAAACACAGACAGCTCAAAGGATTTCACATATTCTGTTGAAAGCCAGCTTAAAACAGGTAAGCGTATTCAGGTTGACGTAGCACAGAACAGCGCTAATATGACATCGGCAAGCGGCGCAACACTCGCATACACAATCACAGGCGACATTACAGCTGTTAAGACAACAGCTTCCGTTGTTGCGGCAGGCACATTCGTTAAGACTGTAACCGTTAATGTTGCAGGCGCAGCTTGGGCTAATGCGGCTATCGACGAGTACAGTGATACACTTACCTTCACAGCACAGATTGTTGCAGCTTAATTTATAAGGAGAGTTTACAATGAAAAAAGTAATTTCTATAATTCTTGCAGTTATGATGCTCGCAAGCATTTGCGTTCCTGTATTTGCAGCCGACATCACTATCAATAAGGACACACCTGCTCCGCAGACAGCAGCACCCGACGTTAAGACAAAGCTTACAAAGACTGACGGTTCTGACGCATACACATACACAGTAACTATCCCTGCTTCTGTTGAGGTTGCTTGGGGCGACACAACTGCACAGGACGCTAAATACACAGTTACATCACAGCTTAAGCTCGGCGACACACTTAAAGTTAAGGCTGAAGCTAACGATGGCGGTAAGATGACAAACGCAGGCACTGCTTCTACTCTTACATTCACAGTTGCTAACGGCGAAGAGGTTGTTTATAACGAAGTAAACAACGCTGTTAATTCAGATACTACCGTTACAATCGCAGACTTCTCCGGAGTACCGATTGCAGAGTATGCCGGCACAATGACTTATACAGTAACATACACAGCAGCTTAATTGCAATTTGGTATTATAAGGAGGTGGTTTCATGAAAAAGGCTTGCAGCGTGATAATGTGTCTTATTTTAGTTTTGACCATGCAGTTTGCAGTATTTGCCGAAAACATGAACCTTAGCACAATAGTACCTGATTCGCATGAAATTACCGTAACCTTTAACGAGGGAGGCTATGTTCTCCACTCGGGACGGAGAATGACCAGCGGAGACAAGATAATCGTCAACCGTTTTGACGGAGTAACGCTTGATATTATTGCTAAACCCGACGCACACCTTGAATCTGTTTTTGTAAACGGCGAGAATGTAACCGCACAGGTTGTGAACGGACAGCTCAAGCTTGAAAATGTTGTAACGGACGTTGACATTAACTTTGTTTTCATTGAATGTAACGACCCGTCTATTACCGATGACCCATGCGTAAGAATGAGTCTTAGAGGTAAGGTCTATAAAGGTGAGGATGTAATGCCCTCGGCAAAGCTCGAATTTGACTTCGGCGAATTTGAAGCGAAAGCCGACAAAAAGGGCGCATACAAGCTTGATGAAATAAAGGACGGCAGACATACTGTTTCAATTTATGACAAGGACGAGAACCTTGCAGGCAAACAAGCTTTTGTCATCAGCGTAAGCGATACGGCTACCGAGGTTTCGGTTGTTACGCTTGAGGACGGAACAAGAGTTGTTACCGTGCCGAAGGATACCTCGGAGCTTTGGCTCAATTTTGTTGTAAATGCAGACGGAAGCGTTGATATTATCCCGTCGGGACCCGATGGCGAAGAGCCTACTCCCACGCCCACGCCCGATCCCACACCGACACCCGAACCCGATAAGGATAAGGGCGATATTATCAAGGACCATCCGATTATCTCAAAAACAGGTGCTTTTATAAAGGAAAACCTTGTGGCAACCTTTGTTCTTGCACTTGACGGCTTGTTCATTTTGTTCTTTATCCTTTGGCGTAAAAAGCGCAAGGACGAAGAAGATGAAGGTGCAAAAGTTAACTAAAACTAAAGCATATTAAAACCCCTGACCTCGTGTCAGGGGTTTATTATTGAAAAAATATTGCTTGAAAAAATTTTGTGTGATAAAATGGTTGTAGAAATAATTTAGGAGTTTTGATATGGAAAAAGGTAAAATTCTCAATTCAAATCAGCTCAAATTGATAGCGATACTCGCAATGACGGTTGACCATATAGCTTGGGCGGCTTTTTCGGGCTATCCGACGGAAATTTTACCGCTTGTAATGCATATAATCGGCAGACTTACCTGCCCGATAATGTGCTATTTTGTCGCAGAGGGCTATCACTACACCAAAAACATAAATAAATACACGGCAAGGCTTTTTGCGTTTTCGATTATCTCGCATTTTGCTTATATTTTCGCATCGGAGGGTTATATCGACGTAAAATCGTTTATTCCGTTTTATTATGGCGGTTTCCTAAATCAAACAAGCGTTATGTGGTCGCTTGCGTGGGGACTTGTAATGCTTCGTGTGGCGGATTCAAAGAGAATAAGAACGCCCGTTAAGGTTCTTGCGATTATTTTAATTTGTGTTGTAACCCTGCCGAGCGATTGGAGCTGTATTGCCGCACTTTGCATTATGGCAATTGGCACTAACAGAGGAAATTTCAAAAAGCAAATGACCTGGATGATGTTCTATGTATGCCTTTATGTAGTGGTGTATTTCTTCGCAATAGATGCGGTGTACGGCATTTTACAGCTCGGCGTTGCGCTTTCAATCCCCGTGCTTTCAATGTATAACGGCAAGAGGGGAAGCAACCCAAAAATCAACAAGCTTATGAAATGGTTTTTCTATATCTATTATCCGCTGCATTTGGGAATAATAGGACTGATAAAGAGATAAATAAAGGAAGCCGATCGACGATTGGCTTCCTTTGTTATATATAGTGAGAATGAAGATGCTTCAATTGCCTTTATTTACTTATTTCCTAAAAACAAACAAATACTCGTGTGCAATCAGCAAAAAATTATATTTTACACTATTTGTTTTCCAATATCCTGTTGCTTTACAGTTGTGTTGTTCTTTGATAATCAACTCTTTAAGAGTAAATCCGGCATCTTGGAAAATTTTCATAACATCAAAAGACATTGGTATCATACAACCCTTTTGTCTTGTATCGCCCATAAGTACAGCACAAAATTTATCTTTTTTCAAAACACGGTAGCTCTCTGCAGCTACCTTTTTCATTTCTTCAAGAAAATCTTTCACTTTGAGTTGCGACAAATCTCCGTCTATGCCATCGCTATATTTAATTATGTCAGCATAGGGCGGATGTGTGCAAATAAGGTCAATACTTTTATCTGAAAGAAAATCTAAATTTCTTGCATCGCCCTTACGGATGTAAACTTTTCCGTTTGCGCCTTCGTGTTCAAAATTCACTTTTTCTTTACATCTGTCGAGTGCAACATCATTGACATCAACACCGATAATATCACGGTTCAAAAGCTTTGCTTCAACAAGGGTTGTCCCGCCTCCGGTAAACTGGTCAAGGACTAAATCGCCCTCTTTTGAATATCTTAATATAATATTTCGAGGAATATAGGGCGACCAATTTCCTCGCCATTTTGCATCGTGAGTTGCCCAATCGCCACGCTTTGGGAAAGACCAATGTGTTGTCATTTCCAACTCGAAATCATCAGGCCCCCATTTTGTAATTTTCTTCGCCATTATATTTATTCCTCTAACATAAGTAATCCTTTTTGAGTCAGATAGCTTATATATTTGTCATCTTCAAGAACAACATCATATGAACCACGGACATTAGAAACAGTTATATCTTGAACCACGTGTGTTACAAAATCAGAAAAGTCTGGATTTTCTTCAACCAATCTATTAACTGTTTCCCAATCTATTTTTTCTTTCGTTTTGGCTGGCAATAAAATTTCGCTTTGTTCTATATGTTCGACATTAAGCTTTATAAAACCGATACCAAAAGCATTATTTAATCTTTGCATTTCATCTGTAAATTCTGATTCGTCAGAAAACTTTACGGCAACTAAATAGCCTTCATTAGCCCATGTCGAATTAGAAACAGCCTGGAAGAAGTATTCTCTAAGATTACTAAAATCAATCTCTATCTTGAGCTCAAAAGAAAATATTTTAGCTGCACTTTCATTAAGCGAATTGATAATATCCAATGTGTTTCGGTTATAATCTTCAAACGGAAAATGTACTCCTACCATATCAGGGTGCAACCATTTGTTTCTTCCTTTTGGTTTATTTGTAGATTTTTCATGATATATGGTTCTTGAATAGCACCTAAAATGTTCATCCGAAAAAACGAACTTTGCCAAAAGCGGATGCAAATCTCTTTCTTTATAAGTTTTTTCTTTCTTCTCGTGTTTAGTATCGTTATTTGAATCGTAAGATTTACCCCTTAATCCAAACTTAGCTGGTCGGGAACTTACTTTGATATAATCGGACTCGGCATTAGATTCTCTTTGCTTTTTTAAATCAACATATATTTTCGCTTCAATGGTTTTCCACGGCGTCTTTCCACTGCTACAAACTGAATCAGCCTGACCTGATACTTTTGCATTATTCCATATCTCACTTGCAGTTAGCGGAACATCGGACTTTTCGAGAACGTCCCTTATTAAACTATCAAACGTATATTTCATTATTCAATCACCTCTGTAATTATGCCATTTTCCATATCCTTAATATTATAAACGTGTTCCATAATATCAAAGGTTTCTTCAAGATTATGGCGAGCACTTGTCCAACCTTTTCCATCGGTAAACCAAACAAAAGTAAAACCGTCAATTGTATCGGTTTCGAGAGCAAGTGTTTTGTAACTGCGTGCTGTTTCGTTTAATTTACTTCCGCCGCTGCCGTAAAAATTAGTTTCGATACCGTAAATCATATTAGGAGTCTTAACAACAAAATCAAAACGTTTTTCTGTTTTCCCTTGATTTGAAATAGCCGAAAGATCTATGTCCCATTTATCAGTAATCTGATGAATATACATTTCTTTGAAATAGGACTCATCTTTGACAAAGCCTGCTTTTTGGATAAAACTTTCAACTAAGTTTTCCATCAAATGACCGCCACGATTTTTACGACCGTTGGAGTCAAGACCTGTTTCAACACCTGTTGCATAATCCACAAGATTGTTGACTATATGGTTTTCTATTAGATCAAAAAGTCCGGTTTTACGCATAAATATCTTATATTGCTCAACCGAAAGATTTGGCTTTTTGAAGTTATATGTAAATTCTCCCTCGCTGTCAATGGTATATATTTCATTTGCTCTGACAGCTAAAAGTAACGGTATGCACTTTAAAACTTCCGGATATTTATTAACCAAATTTTCAAAATCCTGCTCAATATTTTTAGAGCCGATAAGCGAATTTAATATGTTAAGCTCAACTTTGATATTATCCACATTTCTGTGGACCTTTTCAAAATTTATGTAATATCCGTAATCGGCGATACTTTCACGAAAGCCGGACAGCCAATTATTAAAATCTCTGTTTTTCATGCATGTTCTCCTTAAAAATTAGAAATAAGCAATTCTTTAATTTTTCCTCTTGCTTCGCTATTACAGTTAATCATACGAGTTGCTTCAACACGCTTGATTTTATGAGCTGAATAAATGTTATCAAAAAAATCATCTTCGGTGTTTGAATTCTTCGGATCGGAATTACTAATTACAATTTTTGCACCCCTTTTATTCATTTCATCAACAAATCGTGCAAGTTCAATCTGTTCTTCATCGTTAAACAAGTTCTCGGTATATGCCGTAAAACTTGCCGTATCTGTAATAGGTCTGTATGGCGGATCAAAATAAACAAAGGTATTTTCATCAATAAAGTTAGCTGACTCTCTGTAATCTCCGCATACGATGGTAACTCTATGCAATTTTTCCGATACTGCTCTGAGATTTTTTTCATCACAAATCATCGGATTTTTGTATGCTCCCATAGGAACATTGAATAAACCTTTTTTGTTCACACGGTATAATCCGTTAAAACAGGTTTTGTTCAAAAAAATCATCAATGCCGCTTTTTCAAGATTTATATTTTTATCACCGTTGACTTTTAGTTCATTAAATCTGCTACGTTTATTAAGATAGTATCCTTTTCTATGTTCTGTATCAAGCGGTATAAAATCTTTCTGTATTGCAGAAAGTATTTCAATTAAATCATCAATATTATCTCTGATAACACGATAAGTATTGATAAGTTCAGCGTTAATGTCACTGATATAAACTTCATCTAAATCATATTTACTAAGTATATCAAACAAAACAGCCCCGCCACCAACAAACGGCTCAGCATATTTGGTTATTTTGCCGTTTTCAAAAGGATAGTAGCGCTCAATTTCTTTAATGAGCTGACCTTTACCGCCTGCCCATTTCAAAAAAGGCTTAACCGCTTTTTCTTCGGTTCGATTATATCGTGTACTTCTTGCATCTATGGGCTTTTCTGCGGAAGAAGGAATAATCCACATATTACCGACCATAGTTGCTTCTTTAATTCTTTGTTCAGAGCACAAAACCGCCACTCTTCTTTGGGAAATACCCCATTTATCAGCGGCCTCTCTTGCAGACATAAATTCCATAACAAGCTCCTATTCCTGTACTGTGTGTCATTTACTATATTATATTCTAAATCTCGAATAATAGCAATACCAAACATTATTTTTAACAGAATGTAAACTTTGCGTATTGACATTGTTAAAATGTTGACATTTACACTTTTTCGGTTTTATAATAAAAGTGTTGAGAGGATTTCTCACGATATATAGAAACATATAAAATAAGTGTAAAGGAGTCAAAATTATGGCTAACAGATTTGTACTTAATGAAACAAGCTATCACGGCAAGGGCGCAATTAACGAGATTGCAACCGAGGTTAAGGGCAGAGGCTTCAAAAAATGCTTCGTTTGCTCGGACCCTGATCTTTTGAAGTTCGGCGTTACCAAAAAGGTTACCGATGTTTTGGAAAATGCGTCGATTGACTACGAAATATACTCACAGATTAAGCCCAACCCCACGGTTGAGAATGTTCAGACAGGTGTTGCGGCATTCAAGGCTTCGGGTGCTGACTGCATTATTGCAATCGGCGGCGGCTCGTCAATGGACACAGCAAAGGCTATCGGCATTATCATTGAAAATCCCGAATTTGAAGACGTTGTATCGCTTGAAGGCGTTGCTCCTACAAAGAATAAGTGCGTGCCGATTATCGCCGTTCCGACAACAGCAGGTACAGCGGCTGAGGTTACAATCAACTATGTAATCACAGACGTTGCAAAGAACAGAAAAATGGTTTGCGTTGACCCGAAGGATATTCCCGTTGTCGCAGTTGTTGATCCCGATATGATGTCCTCAATGCCTAAGGGACTTACCGCAGCAACAGGTATGGACGCTTTGACTCACGCTATTGAGGGCTATATCACAAAGGCTGCTTGGGAGCTTTCCGATATGTTCCACCTCAAGGCTATTGAAATCATTTCAAGATCGCTTCGTGGCGCAGTTGAAAACACCGCAGAGGGAAGAGAGGGTATGGCTCTCGGTCAGTACGTTGCAGGTATGGGCTTCTCAAATGTCGGCTTGGGAATTGTTCACTCAATGGCTCATCCGCTCGGCGCAGTTTATGACACACCTCACGGCGTTGCAAACGCTATAATTCTCCCGACCGTTATGGAATACAATGCTCCCGCAACAGGCGAAAAGTACAGAGATATAGCAAAGGCAATGGGCGTTGAGGGCGTTGACGCAATGTCGCTTGACGAGGCTCGCAAGGCTGCCGTTGATGCAGTTAAACAGCTTTCAAAGGATGTTGGAATTCCTGCAGACCTCAAGGATATTGTTAAGCCCGAGGATGTTGACTTCCTTGCTCAGTCGGCTTATGATGACGCTTGCCGTCCGGGCAACCCGAGAGACACAAGCGTTGAAGAAATCAAACAGCTTTACCTTTCACTTATGTAATTTCTTAAAACAAAACAAAGCACCGAACATTGAAGCGTTTGCCTCTGTGTTCGGTGCTTTTCGTATATCGTTACCCCAAATTATGTTTGTCGGTAATTGATACTGTCGGCTTTGAATAACCGCCGATATTGAAAACAATAATTTCATTTTCGTTTTTTAAGAGCGTACCCGGTATGTAGAGCGATTTTTGAGGTCCAACCTTCCAAAATCTACCGAGATTGAAGCCGTTTATGTAAACGCAGCCTCTGTTGAAGCCGTCAAGATGAACAAAGCAATCTGCTTTTGAGTCGGTCTTGAAGCTGCCCTTTAAGAATACAGGCTCATCCTTTTTAACGCTTGATGAATACTTGAGCTTGTCGAGATTGTCAAGCGGAAGAGTCCATACATCATAGTTCATAAGACGCTGAATACCGAGATAAATATCGGAAATACCCTTGCGGTCAAGCATATTTTCGCCGTAGTTTACTCTGCCCATTGTATCGACAAGAACGCCGATTTTCCTCTCGCCCGAAAGAGCAGGCATAAGGAACGGAGAGCTTTCGCCATTCTTCTTCTTGAAGATAACGTCCTTTAATGTGGTCTTGCCCTCAACGGAATAAAGAGTGCGGTCGATGCTCGTCTTTTTCTCTCCGTCAAAGTAAACATCTGCGAAGTCGTGAACGTTCTTAACGTACATAGGCGAAGCGCTGTATTTGCCCTTTAAGGTTGTTTCGTAGTAAATAAGACCGAAATTCTGACCGAAATATTCCATTCCCTCGGGAACGGGAACATGGTGCTTTTCGCCGATATTGTCGAGATTTTCAAACAACGAAGCGGCTTCGGTAAGCTCCACCTTGCCTATTGACTGAAGCTTCGGACTTTCGGGAAGCTCGGGCGGTTCAATGCCCTGCTTTTCGCATAAGAGCTTTCTTACAGCGTGATAAGCAGGCGTATAGTCGCCCCATTCGGTAAGCATTGCGCAGTAGTCATAGCTTGTAACCGTCGGCTCGTAGCCGTGGCCCTGATTGTGGTTAGCTCCTGCGGTAAAGCCGAAGTTTGTGCCGCCGTGGAACATATACATATTAAAGCTTGCACCGTTATCTATAAAGCCCTTAATTTCATTTACGATTTCAAGTGAATTTCTCGTATGGTGCTTGTCTCTCCAATGGTCAAACCAACCGCACCAGAATTCGCCGCACATATTCGGGCCGTCATTTTCAAAGCCCTTGAGAACATTGAAGGCTGTCCTTGAGCGTGAGCCGAAGTTCAAAACCTTGTAAATATCGGGCAATGAGCCGCCTGAAATCATATTATTTGTGTTTCCGTCAGAAGTAAAGAGTAAGCAGTCAACTCCGCAGTCCCTTGTGAGCTTTTCGACATAGCGGAGATAGTCTTTATCGTTGCCGTATGAGCCGTATTCGTTCTCAACCTGCATTGCGATTATATTGCCGCCGTGCGATTCAAGATGGGGAACAAGTCTTGGTAAAAGTTCCTTGTAGAAACGCTCAACGCACTTGAGATAATCGGGATACATACAGCGGATTTGCATATTTTTATCCTTGAGAAGCCAAGCAGGCAAGCCGCCGAAGTCCCATTCCGCACAAATATACGGACCCGGACGGACAATGGCATAAAGACCTACCTTTTGCGCAATTTCAAGATATTTTTCAATGTCGAGAATCCCCGAAAAATCAAATTCGCCGGGCTTTTTCTCGTGCAAATTCCAACAAACATAGGTTTCAACCGTGTTGAAGCCTGCCGCCTTGAGTTTGGTCAGGCGATCCTCCCAATACTCGGGAACGGTACGGAAATAGTGCATAGCACCCGAATATATGTCAAAGGGCTTTGAGTCCATATAGAATTTCTTGTTCTTTATTTCAAGCATATTTTAATCCTCGTTTATAGCTTTTTGAGTAACTTCCTGCATCTGCTCATATTTCTTTTCAATATCAGCAACAAGCTTAAATTGGTCTCTGCAACGGACAAGGTTGTGTTCGGGATATTCCGTTTTGAAATAAACGTCGCCGTCGAGATAGTCCGTCAAAAATCTCATACCGCATTCAAGCGTCATAAGCTTTGCCGAGAACGGGAGATAGAACATTTCCTTTTCGGTAAGGCTCTTTTTGGCGGTGGAGAGATAGCCTCTTGTGTAAGCCTCGTAAAGTTCAAGGCTCAGCGAAACTTTTGAAAGGTCTTTTTCGTCCTCGCTTGCGGTGTTTGCACCGAAGCGGATACTGTCGCCGAAGTCATAGAGCGAAAGACCGGGCATTACGGTATCAAGGTCGATTATGCAAATACCCTCGTTGGTTTCGCTGTCAAATAAAATATTGTTGAGCTTTGTGTCATTATGCGTAACACGAAGCGGAAGCTCATTTTTCTCAAGCTCTGCAAGAAGCACCTTTGTATCCGCCTCCCTGTCGAGAACGAATTGAATTTCGTCCTTAACGCTTGAAGCTCTGCCCGAAGCGTCTCTTTCAACAGCCTTCAGGAAATCGTTAAATCTTGAATATGTGTTGTGGAACTTCGGAATAGTCTCAAAAAGCCCGTCAATCGGATAGTCCGAGAGAAGTTTTGGAAATTGCCGAAGGACTTGCCTGCGTTGTAGAAAACCTCGGCAGAGTCGATAATATTGCAGGTGTATGCGTTTTCAATGTAGTCGTAGCATCTCCAGCAATCGCCGTTCGGGTCAACGGCATAGTATTTTCCATCCTTCGCAGGCAGGAAATTAAGCGTGCGGCGCTCATAGTCGCCGAGCTTATTCTTTATGTGTGAGGTAACGCCGACGATATTTGACATAAGCTTGTCGGGGTCCTTAAATACATAAGTGTTGATTTTCTGAAGTGTGTACCTTTTCGGACAGCCGTCGCCGCCGTCAAAGCCGATAACATAAGTAGAGTTTATATGACCGTCGTTTTTGACCTTGTAGCCGACATAGCCGCCGTCAAGGTTGAACGAATCGGTTATAAACTCTATATCAAAAGGAGTTTCCATATATTTACCTTCCCCAATAAATAGTATTGTTACAATTATATTACCTTTTCTATAATAAGTCAACAAAGTTTGTGAATAGTGTCAAGAGTATCCCCCTTAAATAAATTTTATTAACAAAATAGCTCTTTACACAACGGAATATTTACTGTAAAATATATGTGTAAATTTATGCAATCCGCACGGCGAAAATATGTGGCGGAGGTACGGAGGAATTTGAATGGAACCGGTTTATAAGAGAATACTGTTAAAGCTAAGCGGAGAGGTGCTTGCAGGCGAGCAGGGACACGGCTTTGACTTTGACGTTATAAGCTCCGTTTGCGATTGGGTCAAGAAGTGCGCCGATACAGGCGTGCAGATAGGACTTGTTG
>ENA-OYCV01000093-OYCV01000093.1-human-gut-metagenome-genome-assembly--contig:-NODE-93-length-14887-cov-4.065062_pt1 | contig 14887 bp, 12 predicted proteins | sample MGYA00243461_ERZ652889 | MGnify/ENA primary metagenome ERZ652889 (study PRJEB26926, sample SAMN06164560) | human gut metagenome | biome: ENVO:00009003; feature: ENVO:2100002; material: ENVO:00002003... | reverse complement strand
CACTTCTAGCTTCGTCGGCAGCGTCAGATGTGTATAAGAGACAGTAGTAATACTTAAAGTATTATTGGAGATTTTATTATCTAAAGTATCCTTAATAGAATCTACTTGAGTTTTAGTATAATAATTTGTTAAATCAACATCTGTTGTTCCAATCTTTTCTCAATTTCCTTCTACATATACATATTCATCATGTATATCAGTTCCTGTACCAACTTTCTTTATTAAATAAATAATATTACTCTCTCCAGTTGTTGGAAGTGTATCTACTACTGTAATTTGTAAATTAGCTAGATTATCAATAAGTTCTTTTAATATTTTACCTTGTCTTGCAGATAATGCTTTTTCTGTATCAGAACTAGTAAGATTATCTATAATAGAAGCCTTTAATTGATCGCCAATCTCCACATTAACAATATTATCAATCTCATCGCTTAAATTAGTAATACTTGAATTAATAGTAGCTAAATCAGTATCAAAATCGGCATTCAATGAATCAATTGCATCTTTTACTCCTCCAGATAATACTAAATTAGTACTATCTTTAGTAGGAGTAGTATCTGCATTATTTATTTTATCTACTGCTACAGGAGCAATAGTAAGTGCGTTATTATATTCCTCTTCGGTTCCTTTATATCCACCTTCAACAGCAATAGTATATGCATCTCTTCCATCAGCTCCTTTAATTGATTCCAGTCACTCATCAAGAGTACCTTTATAACCCTGCCGTACTGCTAATTCATATGCAGATCTACCAGGTACACCCATTGAGCCAGGAAATATAACCCACTTATTTTGTGCTTTATCAAAAATTTTTACACTCATAATTTATATATTTTTAAGATTATGCATATACTGCACCATTAACTGCAATTTTGCTATTTGCCATATAACTTAAGCAATAGATATATCACGTCCCAGATAAATCATCTAATCCATCCATTTTAATAACATTACTTGCAGTAAATGTAAGTTTAGCACTACTTATAATAACTGAATCAGGATTGGTTGAAGAAAATCCATTTAAAGTTGATATAGCTTTTGATGTACCACAAGTGTAACTATATCCTGCATCAACTGTTGAACTAGTCAACATTCTTAAACTTAAAGGTTTTGAAGTACTAATAGATACTGCAGATGAACCTGTGTATGAAGTTCCATTAATTGTTAATGCATATGGATTAGGTAATGCAATAGGAATTTTAGGTAAATCTATAGTAACTGCAGATGACCCATTAAAACTTTGTCCATTACTAAACTGTAAACTGTTCAATAGTCTTTTAGCGGTATTAGCAGTTCCTGAATATGTTCCTCCACTAGTTCCAAAATTATAATCTCCATCTTTTCCTATACGAATTACCCCCTCTGTATTATAACCAATTCAAAATCCCCTTCCTGGATTTGCTTCATTAATATTAGTTACATTAATAGTATCTATAGTTTTTATTCCACCAAAAGTTTGATCTCCAGTAGTTACTACACCAGATTGTGTAGCAGAAGCTGAAGGGATTGCTCCAAATGAAACTGTACTCATTCCAGAACCAGTTAAAGAACCTGTTGGTCCTGCTGTTGTTCCATTAGTCCAAGTAAACGTTGTTGGATAATAATTTGTATTAGTGTCTGTCCAAGGCACATTTACATAGGCTTTACCATTACTTAATTGTACAGCATAGTTTTTGCCACTTGTTGTATATCCAATTTGAATTCCTCCATAAGCACTAGAGGTTGCGGCAGGAATACTTGTTAAATATCCTTGACTAGTTACTCAATTTTGAGTAGCATACCCCGATAAGGATGGGATAGTTGGTTTATTAGTTAAGTCATTATAAGATCCACTTGTAGCTACAGTAGCGAATGTTGGTTTACCTGTTACTCCAGACCAAGGTACACTAGTTGCACTTCCTGCTGTGAATTCTTTAAATTTAGTAGCAAAAGTAGATGCAGATTCTGATATACAGAAGTACATAGGCCCTCCTGAACCAATTTGAACTACATCACCTTCTTGTATCTTCAAAGCAACTGCAGCTGATTGGGACTCCACTACATATAATCTCTCCATTGCAGCCGCAGGAATTTTAGAAATAGGAATCTCAGGAAGTCTATCAGCATTAAGAGTTCCAGAAGTAATTTTAGATGCATCAATATTAGCTAATGTAGTACTAATAGAGATATTTGTAGAACCATCAAAAGTAGCACTACCAGATACTGCTCCAGCTATTGCTATACCTCTTGGTGTAGCTAATTTTGTTGCAGTTGCTACATTTGTTTGTGAAGGATGAACGTGATCTTCTCTTGCATATTTAGTTGAAGTACCAACTGCTGCAGTTCCAGATGCTTTAGGAGCAACTGTAGCTGCACTAGGTAAAGCAGCCTTAGTAACAGTTACAGTATGTCCTGATACTGTAACTCCTGATACATATTGTCCTGAGGTTGCAGCTGCTCCTCCAGAAAGGACAGGTATATCATCTTCAGTAATATAACCTTTAGAAGTAACTAAAGCTTCTACTTCTTCTGCACTTATATCACATTTATAAAAAGTACCATGGGTATAAATTTCCTTGGTATCTTTAATAAATGTTGTATAGTTATAAAAGGCATTACCTTCGTCTGCAGTTAATGCAGGGTTTGGAACATTAGCATTAAAAGCAGCCCTAGTTTTAAAATGTATGAATTTATTTTTAATTGCCATAATAAACTAGTCTAATAAAAATTAAAAAATAATAGGGAGATAGGGAATAAACCCTATCCCCTTATTGAATACTTATTCAAACTCAGACCAAGCTAGTAATGAATCAGCATATGCTTTTGCATTAATTTCTGCAGTACTTGCAGCACCATATGCATCATATGTGTTATCTCCAATTAAACCAGTAATATCAGCTTTAGCTACAGCTGTTACACTAGCAATATGACTAGTAGAATCTGTTGAGAATTTATAGAATCCTGAAGTTTTGCTTGCAGCACTACCTGCAGGGTGAGTATATTTCATATTTGTAGCTGCAATAGTTAATTGCCCTGCAGCAGGAGTTAGTATAACGTTAGATCCAGCTACAATATTAAGAGCTTTTCCAGCTGAACCATCAAATGTATATTTACTAGTTCCTTCTGTACTTCCTCCAGCAACAGTAAGCGTTAAAGCATGGTCTACTTTATCTGCAGTTCCTGCAGTTGCAGGTTTACCTACAGATACAGTTTGTGCAGTTCCTCCGCTAGGTGTTACAGTAAAATTACCAGCAGTTCCATTTGCAAATGTATATGTAGTGTTAGTATTTGTAGGTACTGCCCAAGTTCCATCCCCTCTTAAGAAAGATGCTTGCTTACCTGCAGCAGGAGCAGGAACAATACCTGCACTACCAGCAGCAGATGCTGTAGCAGCTTTCATTTCAGCAACAGAACCAGATACTGTAACATCTGTTCCAATCTCAGAAGCACTTAAAGTTAGAGGAGCTGTTCCAGAAGCAGATACTGTCTGAACTGCTGTCTCAGCCTTAGCTTTAACTTCGTTTACAGAAGTAACAGTAGCAATTGTACTAGTGTTTACTGCAATAGAATTTCCAGTAATAGTAATACCTGTTCCAGCAGTATAAGTATCAACTAAATCACTTAAATCAACTTCAATATCTTCCTTTCCTGATTCAGTATTAAATGTAATAGTAAGATTTTTAGTTTCAGGGTCAAATGAAACACCTTCAACCATTCCGTCTTTGATAAAATCAGTTGCATCAACAGAAGCAATAACAGCAGAACCAATACCTGTTAAATTAATTTTCTTTGTAGCAGAATCATATGTTAAACCTAATGTTGTTGATAATTCTTTATTAGCTAATGCTAATACCTTATCACCTGATTTAACACCTGTTACAGTTGCTGCAGGTACTACTACATTAACTGCTTTATCTGTAACTTTTAAAGTAGCACCATTAACTTTCACTGATTCGATTACGTTAACCTGAGCATTAGCTGCAATTCCAGATAACTTAGTTTTTTCAGCAGTAGTATAATCATTCGTTGATAAACCTTTACCTGTAACTTTATCTACTTTCTTAGCTAGCTCATCATCAACATAAGTTTTATCTGCTTTTCCTGCAATTGCTGTAGAAACCTCAGTAGCAGAAGCTACATCTGATAAGTCTAAATCTATAGTACTTCCGTTTGCATTTGTAATAATAAGGTGCTGAGAAGCTGAATTCCACTGTGCATTTCTAACACCTCCAAATGCATCATAAGCTGATGTACTTGTTGCAACTTTAATTAAACCTGTAGAGGTTTCAAAATATATTCTACCTACTGTTAACCCTGCATCAGGTACAGTAGCTATTTTTGAAAAACTTAAATTTGTCATATTATACTTTGTTTAACCCCCCCCCCAATCTAAAAGAATGAGGAGGGAAAATTAATTATTTTACTTCCATCCAGAACATGTCTAGTTTACCGTCATCTCCTACTTGAATTGAAGAAGTAGTAGATACTAGTTTAGCTGTATTTATAGCTAAACCTCTAGAAGTGCCTGTACTAGTTATTGTGATTGTTTCATCAGGACTTGTTAGTGATGTAATACCTCCTGCAACAGCGGTTCTAATACTATCACTAAGAGCCTGCATACCAGCAGCGATTGTTTGATCTGCACCAATTTCAGCACCACCAGTAATGGAAACTCCAACTTTTACAGTTGAGCCTTTTATTCCACTAAGATCCAACTTAAGACCTTCGGCTGATTTTGATAGTGCTTCATTTGAAGCTGGATCTAACTTAACATCAATAACATTTTCTTCTGTAATTGAAACTGCATTACCAGGAGTTAATTCGTCTTGCTTACCTCCAACAGATGTTTGTAAAGATTCAATGTCAGATTTATTAGTTCTGATTTGATTTAAATCAGTATCAGAAATTAAACCTGAACCTTCAACCTTATCAACTTTGTTATTAAGCTGATTAGTAACTGTAGTAATCTGTCCTTCTAAAGCGGTATCAGCTGCTTCTAGTTCTGTTTTTGCTGCAGAAATTGCATCATCTACTTGTGTTTTTGTATAGTAGCCTGAAAGATCAATTGTACCTCCCAGAGGATCCCACTGTGTGCCATCCCAAGCATAATTTGTACCTGCTGGAGTAGTACCATGAGCTCCAACTACATTCCAAACATCACCTTTCTTATTTCCCTTAGCAGGAAGTTCTTCATAAGTATCTTTAGTACCTTTGTAATCAAGAGCTGCAGCTACAGAAGCTTTTAGTTCATCTACAAGAGTTTTTAAAGCTTTACCTTGTGCTGCTGAAAGAGCTGCATCTGTTCTATCACTTTCAAGTGAATCAATAATCTCAACTACTTTTCCAGTAGCAACAGTTTCCCAAACTCTATTAGAACCATCAGGATCAAACCCTTTAAGGATATATGCTGTCTTATTTTCTTTTACATAAACGAAAAGACCTTCTACTAACTGAATAGTAGGCATTGCGTCACGGTCAGCTAATGTAGCTTGAACCGTTCTATTATCTAATGGTAGATTCGCACCTAAATCAAAACCTGAACCTACCGAAATACCTTTACCAAAAAATTCTGCCATAATTAGTTAAAGTTTACATAGTAAGTACTAGGTTGCGTCATCTTACCAGATAAATATACTGTGTAATTAACAGCTTGACCATCTAAACCAGTAACCGAAACTGTACTAGTTGCATATGAACTAGTTACATCAAAGTTGTTACTGTCTTTAATATTTGAAACTGTCCATCCTGCGGGCGCTGCAAAACAGATGTATTGTTCAGAAATAGGACCAGAAACTTTAATAGTTTTCTTTGCAGAAACTGTTTTAGTCATTCCTTTAATAACCTCTTCTGTAATTGCATTTGTAGAAACTAAACCTGAATAAGCTGCACGATAACCTGTTACAGTTGTTTTTTCAGAATCTACACTTCCAGCAGCAAGTGGAGTTTGATAATTGTTTCCTTTTGAATCTTTAGGTTGAGGACCTTCTGCATAAGCTGCACGATAGTAGTAATCCATTGCACCAGCTACTACTTTCTCTGGTAAAGATTCTACTTTACTTGAACTATATAGAATCTTAGAAGCTTCCATATCCTGTGTACCAGCTCTATTGTTTTGTTTTTTTTCTGCTAGAGTAATCGCACCTGCATTAAAACTTACATTAAAGTTTGCCGCAGTAGGAGCATTTGCTCCGATTTCCTGAACATTCTGATAACTCTTTAAAGAGATACTTGCAGAAGGAGCAGTAAGTGTGGGGTTAACTGTTGGGAAGATAAGAGTATCAAAGATCTCATCATAACTCTTACCTGTAAGCTGTGCTACAGTTGTACCAGCATCAATACCTCCAAGTTTCTCTACAGTTGCTACTGTAGGATCTAATGAAGACTCATAAGAACCACTTGCTGTAGGATCTAAACTCTCAAGTTTAGTTTTATCTTCCTTAGACATAAGACCGTCTGCAGTAACTGTAGCTTTACCTAGTAATAAAGTTGTAGAGGTGGAATCTGTATATGTAATTACAATTCCATTAGCATTGGCATTTAATGCTACATCTGATACTTTCTTATTAGAATCACCACCATACTCGGCGTTATTCATAATAATTTTCTTAGTATCAGTAGCAAAATAAATACCATTAGCATGTGTAATAGAATTATATGAAGCTGCTAGACCTCTATAAAATTTTACAACATTATTAGCCATGTTTTAAAAATTAATTACTAAACATCATTTCAAATTGTTGAAGAAACTTCTTCAATTTTATCTTCTAATTTTTGTATCTGTTGATCCATTTCACTCTTAGTATAATAATCCTTTAAATCTACGGTTATTTGTCCACTTCCTCATTTTTCCCACATATATACATCTTCTGTAGTACTTGGAGAATGAACAACAATATATTCTTCAAATAAGTCGTGAAGTACTGTCGATGTTGCAGGAATTATATATAATTTTCCTAACTTATCAACAGTTGGATCTCCTAACTCTTCAAAACTATTTGCGAATCCTATTTCAAATCCCGATGTATTGGGAAAAGATTTTCAAGCAGTTTCAAATTGTTCTTGTGTAAGAGTACCACCAACAGCAATATAAGAATTGTATAAAAAGTCTTGAACTGAATATTCATCCATGGATTCATCACAAGGATCATATCAAATCTTATCGTGCTCTGGTTCGTTATTTGGAAAATCAGATTGACATCCGATTGCTATATTTTCATCACCAGGATCTCCTTTTTCTCCCTGAGGAATTCCAAATTTAAGATTTGCATCACTAATATCTGGATTTAAATCAGTTACATAAGGTTGTGCATCTGGTGCTAATTTTTCTACTTCAGAAACTACAGTTACTGTAGCAGGTTTTCCTTTAGGAACTTTTACATTTAAAGCTCATTCTCTAGGAGCATTAGTTTTATCAATTACTAATGACGGATTTTGATCTCACTCAACAGTTTCAATAGTTCCTGCATTAAATCTTGGAAGAACAGAACCAGTAGAAGTAATCACTTTACTTGATTCCATAGTTAATTCCAAATGACCTTCTGCATCACTAATATTAACTGATTTAATACTATCTCCTTTTAGATCTTCTAAATAACATAAAGTAGTTCACTCACTAGTAGGATCACCTATATATCCTCAAAGAATTCTATCATCTGTTAGATTATTAGGATCTCCAAATTCTCTGATAAGTCCAGGAGTTTTTCCAGGTTCTCCTTGATCTCCAATTGCTCTACCTAATAACTTTCAAGAAATACCTTCATCATAAGTTATATACCAGTTATTATTAACAATTTTAAATTCAGGAGTTATCCCATCTTTACCGTCCTTACCAGCACGTCCATCAACGCCATCTTTTCCAGGATCTCCTTTACTTCCTGTAGCTCTACCAACTTTTTCCCAATTTATACCTTTATCATAAGATACTTCTCAGTTTCCTAATGAAATTCTAAATTTTGGTTGGATTGCATCTTTTCCTTTTTCTCCAGTAGCTCCTCGATCACCTTTAGCCTTGCCTAACTGCGTCCAATTTGCTCCGTTATCATAGGAAACAAACCAATAATCGTTTTCGATTTTGAATTGCGGGGTCGTGCCGTTGGTTCCATTTGTGCCGTCTTTACCCTCGGCTTGGATTTTTCCACCATCGACCATGATAAATTCACCGTTCAACGTCCAATAATAGACACCATCAGTATCTTTCTTTACGCTGATAGTGGGTGTTATCCCATCTTCACCGTCTTGTCCGTCTTTACCGTGGTAGATGGTAATAGGGTTACCTTTGCTGAAAGTAATTGTATAGCCGATTTCTTTGCCGTCTTTCATAAGAGGTGTAGTCCCCGTAACATAGACGTTGTTTTGTAATGCTGTTACGATAGTCTGCAACGATGAAATATTTGTGTTCATCTGCTTGCAGAGTTCCTCTAATTTTGCGACACGGTTTTCCAATCCGTGAACGCTGTTCCAAAGGTCATCATCATCGTATTTACACGATGTGAGCGCAACCACCGCAAATAATGCGGCAAAGGCCAATAGTTTTTTCATAGTAAGATTTATTTAAGTTGAACAAGTGTTTCAAATCTTACTATCCGTCCCTCGATAGTGGCTTATGTGCAAAAGAAAGCGCAGGACTGAAAGCCTATTATAGTTAAGCGGGTTCTGACAAAACCTTGACAATATAATAAGCAACAGCCCCACGCCTATCCGTAAGGATATGACGCGGTAGATGTTCGCCTATTCTCTTGTCTTTTGAACTGTCAGATTCGCTTAACGAGAACAAGCTACACTTTCCGTGTATTCAATATGTTACTGCAAAAGTAGCATATTCGGCGGAAATTGCAAAACATCTTGCCCTTTCGGGTGCTGTTGCCGTATTTAATTGTGCAAAGTTCTTGAAAACAAAGTTTCTATCCAATAGCAGGGAGTATGGAATCGAAACTTTGTTAGTTGTAAGTTGGGTTAATCGTTCCCGCAAATTTCTTGTATTACGCCGTCCATGTAAATCGCCTGCCCGCTCGTCAGCCGTCCCCACCAACGACACCCTAATTTGTCAATGATGATTTCGCCCTGCTCTTTCAGTCGTTCGGCCAGCCACGGAGTAACAAGCCACCATTCCAGCACCTCGTCCCCGTTAAAGGGATAGATATATTCCTCGTCGATTTTCCCCGCTTGGATCAGCTCCTCGATAACCGTGCTTTGTCCCCATAAAACATGGATGTCCGTAATCCGTTTGGCTCTCTCTTGTGTTTCGTACATAGCGATTAAGTTTTATTCTTCGGTTATTAGTAGTAATCCAACTTCATGTAATATCAATAATCTTATGCTGTTAGATGGTTTCGGGCATGAATAGGGGGCGGTCTGTTTTATGTGGAATCCTATTATATGTAATGGATAAAAATTCGATTTTCCATCTGAAAAGGGGGAGGGGTGAAAAAGTGATAGTATCTTCATGGTCGGCCTATCAAAGCAAAACGCCCCGACTATAAAAATCGGAGCGTCTGAACGAAAGTATATTATGTGAGTAGAAAAGATTGTAAATGTAGCTTATTGGCCTTTATCGGGTCTTGGGTGCATAGCACCTTAACGAAATAAGCCAGCGACACGGATTCGGGAATCATCTTGCACCGTTCATTTAGGGCATAAGTAACCGACAGCGAATTATCAGCCGACAGATTCGGAATGTTGTATTTAGTAAGAATCCGATTCATTGCCCGTTCATTTCATTGCGGCGGATTTGTTCCCTTTGTTAGGCAGAATTGACATATTTCATTATAGACGGCGTGTGCCGTATCTTTCTGCGGCGGATTTACAAAGCAATCATCCGTTATTTCGTAGCCGTTCGGTAGGGCCTTAATCAGTCCTAATCCGTTACTCTCTTTAATAAGAGTGGAAACCGTGTTGCGGTTCATTCCGACAGCATCGGCAATCTGTCCGATATTTCAAAGGATAGTATTCGTATTATTAAGACATATAGCCTTTAATATGAGTAGAAAGCCCGCGATTTTCGGCGGATGGTTCTTTGCAAAGAATCGGTTATCCACGAAAAAGAAATCCGTTTGGGGATTGGCTATATAATAGGAATTACGGCGTTTGCATCCGTCGATTATGCGGGTTGTAACCTGCATTGCTCCGCACTCCTCCAATCGTTGGACAGACCGTTTGACGGTACGGATATTTACTCCTGTTATTTGGGACAGCCTATCTTCCGTTATATGGCTTGTTTGTGTCTTGTAGTCCGATTTGCATTTAATCGTTGCTCAAACGTAAATGTCAGTCGGTTTGCCGTTGCCCGTCTGAAGCTGGCAAATTGATTTTGGAATCGTTGTATAATTCATCGTTAGCGACGTAATTAGTAAATAGTATCTCTTTTGTTTTTAATAATTTCCGAAAGCAGGCGGAGCCTAACGCGGCTTTGGCGGCTTTTCGGTTGTCGAATCATTTGTGTTGCGTTACATAGTACAGCATAGTCTGAAAATCGGGTTTGAGGCTCTTCAGAGCCGAGAGCCTAAATTAGGTGTTGGTTGGGTAGGTAGTGGTATAAGTGCCACTTTTGAGCACGAAGCAGGGGACAGATTTAGGCATCGCCCTTATCCCTCTTGCTGGCTTCTGTAAAGGTACAGAGGTTATTTTCAGCAAACAAATGAATCGGGGAATTCTTTATCGGGAGCCGAAATGAGGGCTTTTCAGCGAAATTCGCTAAATTTGGAAATAAAATAATTTGGATTATGAGTATTAGAACCGACGATTTAGGATTTGTCTTTTATGAAGCCGACGAACAAGAAGAAAAAGAGTTGGAATATGTATATGCGATTACCGATTCTTGGAATTATATGGGTGATGAAGTCATAGACACTTTCCCACGCAGATTTTGGGATAGGGTCTGTCAGGAGAAGATAAAAGCCCCGTTTACAAAAGAAATGCTTTTGCAGGAAACGGATATTATAGCGACAATTAAAGGCTTTGGATTGGACGTAAATAAATTTTGGTGGGCTGTGCTGTTTGTTTATGATTGGTCGATTGAAAAGTTTACCAAATGTTTTTGGGTTAAACTCCCGCCAAAATCATTAACCAAAATATTAGACTATATCGGAGATTCAAAAGATTTTGAGATTACATTCCGAGTAAAGGGTAAAAAGAGCCGCGAAGCAGACCCAAATGTAAAAGCAGCAGTTATGTATGGATTAAGGCAAAAACTCAAAGAGTGGAAAGACAAGGAGTTTTACCGCATAATAGATCATTCTACCTACACAACGACATTCACAAATTCATCCTATTATATGTGCTTTGCAGCGGATAAGTTCAAACATCTGTTCGATGCTTTGAAATTGCCGAATCGAGGTGCGGCGAATGAACACAGATGCGATAAAGAGGTATCTTATAATAAAATGTTGCTTATTTCCCGTCTGTTCTATTTTATGCGGCTGACACGAAATGTAAACTTTAAGGATAGCGATGAATCGCTGAAAGGAGTGCTGAAAACCTATGCAAACAAGCTGCCGCATACTGAATCCGCTATCTATGGATTTTAGGGAGTAGGAAATGGGCTGTTTTTTACTCCCTGCAAAGGGTCGCTGGCAATAGTACTTTTGCAGTGTCGAAAGGGATAACCCCGACGACCTGCAAACACTTGGGCAAGGGATGCAGCATAATTTAAGCCTCTCCCTAACAAGGAGTAAGAAATATTATGAAAAACTTAAATGTTTTTGAAATTTTCAAATCTTCTCAATTTGCTTTTATCAAAGGCAATCGTCCTACCGATGAAAAAGCGATTAAGGCAAAAAAGGATTCTCTTGCCGAATATGGGATGTTGTGTCCCATTACGGCGGTGAACGGTAAAGCCATCATAGCATCGGGCGGTCACCTGACCGATTTGGACGGCAACGATATTGCCGATGAACATGCAAAGGATTATTACGCTGTTTTGGACGGTCAGCACCGTCTGAAAGCCTACCTTGAATTAGGCTTGCCGCTTGAAGATTTGGTGGTCATTGAGCCGCTGAATAAAGGGGTTGCCATTGCATTGCTCATTGCCGAAATGAACATTTGCACGAAAACGTGGAAAGGTTCCGACTACATGGCAGCCCCCGCAATGGCCATTAAGGAAACAAATGCGGCCTTTGATTTTGCTATGGAATTGCAACGACGCAATTTCCCGCTTTCGACAATCTCGTTTTGGGCGTGTGGCAACAACAAACTCAAAGCCAAAGATTTGGTGGCAAGTCTTAAAACCCGTGAAATGCCCCAATGTCTGCAAGAGGCTGACGGGTGGTGTGCCAAGAGCCGCAAATGGTTTGAAGCGGCAAGTGAAAAATTCACGGCTAAATTCCTCGCCAAAAAGTATTTGATTACATTCATCCAAGACGGTTATAATGCTGCCGATGACGCATCCGCCTACACTTCTGAAATGGAAGAAAAATTAAAGAATCTTACCCAATGGCAGGCGGATAAAATCCAAAATGCCCGCAAAACCTCTACGCAGACACAAGAACAGATAATCCTTGATCTGTTACGGGAACATCTTTAATTGTTCGGTCGTTTAACCGAACCGAAAAGGGGACGATTGCCATTACAGCAATCGCCCTCTTTTTTCATTCCGTTATCGGGATCTCGTATTCTTCGACGGGCATGGCCTTGAAAAATTCGTCGAACGTGTAGCGCAAATTCATTGGCTGGGCTGAATAGGGATTATCCTTGTCGGTTCGTAAGGACGGAACGATAATTTGTTTCCGTTCCATGTCGCCTTTGAACGTATCGGGCAAAAGGTAGGTTCCGCCGTTTCGGTGCTTTTTAATCAGCACGTAACGTGTCATGCCGTTCTTAAAGATTATTTCCAAAATGCCACGCATGGCAGAGAGGGAATGATAGACGGCTTTTTGCAATTTTTCCTTGTATAAGGCCGACTGCTCCATTTTGCTAAAATCTTTCTGCTCCACATTCCGTTTTATTTCGGCATCGTTTTCGGCTATCTGTCCGTTCAGTTCGGAAATTTCCTGCTCGGTTTGCTTGATTTGTTTGCAAAGCACGTTATAATCGGTTTCCAATTCATTGATAAGGTCATCATTATTCAGTTTCTTGATTTTGGCAATCAACGATGCCGATTGCGTTTTCAGTTCATCGACGCTATTGACTTTTCGGGTGATTGTTTCCCGAATCTGCTTGTTTATCCCCTGCAATTCATTTGCCCGCTGGGTATTGAAGCGCTTGTATTCCTCGGTGTGCAAGGTTTCCTTTACACAAGTCCAAACGGACGATAGGATATAAGCGCATTTGACGCCGTAATTTTCGCATTTCTGTTTGTCGTTATAAGCACTTGAACAACGATAGATTAGATAGCTGTTGTGGTTGGGTTTCATGTAAAGACCGCATCCACACGGGCAAAACAGCAAACCTTTCAGCGGATTATAGTATTTCGGAGCATTGCTTTGAAACAGGCTGTTTTCACGCATCTGTTTGTTGGCCTTGTCGAAATCTTCGGGCGTGATGATTTGCAGTTCGGGAATTTGGCCGTACAATTTTCCCCGTCGGTATATCTCCCCTTTGTATTTGGGATTGCGGATAATGCGGCAGATGCCCGAATAAGAGAGTTTGTAAGGGTATAATTTATTGTAAACCCTTACAGTCTGCCGTATCGTATTGCCGTCGATTAGCTGCTGAAAAAGGTATTTTACCGCTTCGGCTTCTTTGGCATCGACGACAAGCAGGTTTTTAGGCGTTTGGTTCAGTTTGTAATCGGGATTGTGAATGACTTTGTAGCCGAAAGGAACCGTACCGCCTGCAAACATATTGCTAAACTCGGCCAGTTTGGAGCGTAAACCCGTCTGCATCCGACCTGCAATCTTGTAGCGTTCGTCGGCACTTGCTTTGGCTTCTACTGACAGCGTAATGATGTCGTAAAGGGATAAAATAGTTCCAGCCTTATAAATGCGGTCTTGCTTATCCAAAAACAGAATATCGACACCTTGTTTCAAAAGTTCGTTTATCGTTGAAAGAACGGATAAAATATCATCTTCACGCGATAAACGGGAGAGTTCCGACACGATAATCATATCGGCGACCGCATCGTCCACATCTAAAAGTTCATTTAGACTTTTCCTGTCCTTTCTGGCTCCCGAAATTTTCTCTTGAATGATTTTGATTAGATGATAATTTCGGTCGCTACAATAGGCCGTAATAAGTTCAATTTGACGGGTAATGTCTTGTGCCTCCGTCGAAACACGGGCGTAACCGACTACTCTTTTCGATTTTTCCATAACGCTGTCAATCAATCTTTAGCGCAAATTTAACGTTTTTTTGTTAATCTGCGACAAAATTGATTACTATATGTACAAAGATGCGATGGAGGCCAATTCGCCCGTCGTGCGGGAGAACTGTTGGGAGTGGTACACCTCGGTCGTGAAGACCCGTATGCACAACTTCTCCGGCGAGTTGATCGTCTTCACGCGCTGGCACGAGGAGGATTTGATCGGCACGCTCTGCCGCCGGGAGCCTTTCGTCGAGTTCACCGACTGGGCGCAGCTCGATACGCTGCCGCCCGATACCTGGCTCTATTTGAACTTCGAAGCTCTCAAAACGCGTCCTCCGTCGCCGGTCGATCCCCGTGAACCGGGCGAAGCGCTCTGGGAGGAGCTTCACGGCGCGGAATTGCTGCGTGGTAAGCGGCGGCTCGATCCCGTGCGGTTCGAGTGTATGTATCAGGGGCGTCCTTCGGTGCGCGAAGGGCTGCTCTACGGGGATAATTTCCTGACTTACGAGGAGCTGCCCCGCGACATCGTGCGCCGGGCGAACTATACCGATACGGCCGATACGGGCGACGATTACCTCTGTTCGCTCTGTTATGTCGTCGATCCGGACGGGGTGATCTACGTTCTGTCTCTTATACACATCTCCGAGCCCACGAGACTAAGGCGAATCTCGT
>ENA-OYCV01000089-OYCV01000089.1-human-gut-metagenome-genome-assembly--contig:-NODE-89-length-14974-cov-4.819492_pt1 | contig 14974 bp, 8 predicted proteins | sample MGYA00243461_ERZ652889 | MGnify/ENA primary metagenome ERZ652889 (study PRJEB26926, sample SAMN06164560) | human gut metagenome | biome: ENVO:00009003; feature: ENVO:2100002; material: ENVO:00002003... | reverse complement strand
CTGCCTGTTCGTGAAGTTTTTTGTCAAGAAAAGTTCCGCCGTACCATTCGGTGTATTCTTCTTCGCTTTCAAGGCGGAAGTCAGCGCCGAGGTCAATAAATGCCTTGCCTGCATCAATGCACTTTGCGGCAAGCTCCTGTGAAAGACCGTGTGGAAGAGCGGCAAAGATAACATCGCTCTTTTCAACAATGGCGTCCTGATTTTCACAAACCATATCGTTCAAAAATGTATAAGACGGATAAACATCGCTCAGCTTGTCACCCTCAAAGGAAACAGAGCTGATTGCCGAAATTTCAGCCTCGGGATGAGCGGTAAGAAGTCTTACAAGCTCTGCACCTGCATAGCCGGTTGCACCGACAATACCTGCTTTTATTTTCATTGCTATCACCTAATCTATTGTAAATTTATATATTGTTCCTGTTGCTTAAAAACATTCTGATAAAACATAAAGTTTTCTCAATACCACGGATTTGCACACACAATTTCAATATTACGCTCGGGCAGAATATGCTTTTAATACTGCAAACTTTCTACACGAACCGGGAACGGCGGCTCGCCGTTCTTTATATCTCTGTCAATTCATATTGACTTTTATTTGCATATACTATATAATAAGGCTACAGGGAAAACCGTTTAAAGCGGTTGACCTACTTTGTCTGGTGTAATAACCGTCCGAAAGTAGAGCGTCGGGCGGTTATTTTTTTATGTTTTTAATGACTTCTGCAAGTGCTACGAGTAAAATTACGAGTAATACCGTTTCAGTCATACATATCACCCCCATTCATTTGGGAGTGTCAACCGCCTTAACTTCCCTGCAACCCCAACAAACCCGAAAATCGAGTTTATCGGCATTGAGTTTGCTTATTTATTAAATTATTTGAAACATTCCGTTAATTCGGAATGTTATTTTATTTTTTACAGCTTTTCTGCGATTTCTGCAACACGCTTAGCCTGAGTTTTTACATTTGCCGATGCAGGACCGCCAAATACTGTACGCTCGTTTGTACAGCGTTCAAGTGAAATTGCACTGTAAACATCATCGTTGAACACATCGCAAACCTTTTTGTATTCGTCCATTGGAAGATTTTCGAGGTCTGTACCGAGTTCAATACATCTTGCAACGAGTTCGCCTGTTGCCTTGTAGGCATCTCTGAACGGAACACCGTTCTTTGTGAGCCAGTCGGCACAGTCTGTTGCGTTGATGAAACCGCCTGCTGCAGCTTTTCTCATATTTTCGGGAATGACACGCATTGTGTCAAGCATGGGAGTAAAGGCTGTGAGGCACATTTTAACCGTGTCGAGTGCGTCAAAGATAGCCTCCTTGTCCTCCTGCATATCCTTGTTGTATGCAAGTGCAGTACCCTTCATAATTGTGAGGAGCGTCATATTGTCACCGAAAACTCTGCCGCTCTTACCACGAACAAGCTCTGCAATATCGGGGTTCTTTTTCTGCGGCATAATTGATGATCCTGTTGAAAAAGCGTCATCAAGTTCAATGAATTTAAATTCCCAACTGCACCACATAATGATTTCCTCTGAAAATCTTGAGAGGTGAACCATTATTATCGAAAGCACCGATGCAAATTCGATGCAGTAATCTCTGTCGGAAACACCGTCAAGAGAGTTGTTTGTAATTCTGTCAAAGCCTAGGAGTTCGGCTGTGATTGTTCTGTCAATCGGATATGTTGTGCCTGCAAGCGCACATGAACCGAGTGGCATTTCGTCCATTCTTTTAAGGCAGTCTTCAAGTCTTGAAACATCTCTCAAAAGCATTTCACCGTAAGCAAGGAGATGATGTCCAAAGGTAATCGGCTGTGCTCTCTGGAGGTGAGTATAGCCGGGCATAACGGTTTCGCTGTACTTTTCAGCCTTGTCGGCAATAACCTTAATAAGACCTACAACGAGATTTTTTACATTGACAACCTCTTTCTTGAGGTAAAGCTTGATGTCAACTGCAACCTGATCGTTACGGCTTCTTGAAGTGTGAAGTCTTTTGCCGTTGTCGCCGATTCTTTTGGTAAGCTCACCCTCGATAAAGGTGTGAATGTCCTCAGCCTCCATATCAATGTGCAGAGTACCGTTTTCAATATCAGCAAGAATGCCTTTAAGACCTTTTACGATATCGTTTGCCTCTTCTTCTTTAATAATGCCGCATCTGCCAAGCATTGTTGCGTGGGCAATGCTGCCCTCGATGTCTTCTTTATACATTCTGCTGTCGAATGAAATCGAGCTGTTAAAATCGTTAGTGGTTTTTGAAAGCTCCTTTTTGAAGCGTCCTTTCCAAAGCTGCATTATTATTTCTCCTTACATATAGATTGTATGGGCAAATCGACTGCCATACAGTAGCGGCAATCGTTTCGACTTAATTCAATTCATCTGCTTATTGTTATGCAATTATATATTCACATCTGTTCGTTTTGGTTTTACGACCAAAACGATTGGCGTTCGCTGAACGCCGCTACAATTGAGAAACGGCTTTCTTTGCACCAAAATATAGGGATTAAACGCATGAAATCGCATAAAAATAAAAAGGTGTAATAAACACTTATCGGGGCAGAGAAATTCCCTGCCCCCGATTATGTATGCAAATCAAAGATTTAATTATTTGATAAGGCCTTTCTTTGCACGAACCTTGATTGGAAGACCAAAGAGGTTGATGAAGCCTGCGCTGTCGTTCTGGTCATAAACCTGATCTTCGTCAAAAGTAGCAATTTCCTCGTCATAGAGTGAATACGGGCTTGTTACGCCTGCATCAATGATGTTGCCCTTATAGAGTTTAAGTTTTACATCACCTGTTACATACTCCTGAGTGCTGTCAACGAAAGCTGAGAGAGCCTCACGGAGAGGTGTGTACCACTTGCCGTCATAAACGAGCTCTGCAAAAGCATTTGCAACATTCTGCTTGTAGTGGAGTGTGTCCTTGTCAAGGCAGATTTCCTCAAGCTTTGCATGAGCAGCATAGAGGATTGTACCGCCGGGAGTTTCATAAACGCCACGAGCCTTCATACCAACAAGACGGTTCTCAACGATATCTGTGATACCGACGCCGTTTCTGCCGCCGATTTTGTTGAGTTCCTTAATGAGTTCAACGCTGTCGATAGCCTCGCCGTTAAGCTTTGTGGGAACGCCCTTTTCAAATGTAAGAGTTACATATTCTGCCTTATCTGGAGCCTGCTCAGGTGAAACACCAAGTTCAAGGAAGCCTCCCTTATTGTACATCGGCTCATTTGCAGGATTCTCAAGGTCAAGACCTTCGTGGCTTAAGTGCCAGAGATTCTTATCCTTTGAGTAGTTTGTTTCACGGTTAATCTTGAGCGGAATATTGTGCTTTTCAGCATATTCAATCTCATCTTCACGGCTCTTGAATTCCCATGTTCTCCAAGGAGCGATAATCTTCATGTCAGGAGCGTAAGCCTTGATAGCAAGTTCAAAACGAACCTGATCGTTACCCTTGCCTGTACAGCCGTGGCAAATTGCGTCAGCACCTTCGGCTTTTGCAATTTCAACGAGTCTTTTTGCAATGATAGGACGGGCAAAAGATGTGCCGAGGAGGTACTTGCCCTCGTAAACAGCACCTGCTTTTACTGTGGGAATGATATATTCGTCAACAAATTCCTTGTTGAGGTCTTCAATGTAAAGTTTTGATGCGCCTGTTTTGATAGCCTTTTCTTCAAGACCGTCAAGCTCTGTACCCTGACCAACATCACCCGAAACAGCGATAACTTCGCAGTTGTCGTAGTTTTCTTTAAGCCACGGAATGATGATTGAAGTATCAAGACCGCCTGAATATGCAAGAACTACCTTTTTAATCTTATTGTCAGCCATTTTTGATTCCTCCGAAATTTGGAAACACTTTATGTCGGTGTTTCCTTTACTTAATTTTTATTACTCTTACATTATACACTCTGTTTTCAAAAAATCAAGTGTTTTTTGAATAAATATTCAATGTTTTTTCAAATTTGCATTTTGGGGTACAAATTGACCGAAATCTGCTTTGTTTTCGCTGTATTATCGGTGTTTTTGGCGGTTGATATGTCACATTCTCCCCTGAATTTCTGAAAAATGTATATATGCACAAAAAATGAATATTCATTTTATTCATCCATTTATGCATATTCATACATACATATACACCCATTTTGCATATTTTTCATTTTGTGAAAACCGCTGAAATCACTTCAAAAACCTGTTGACACCGTATGCGATACCATATATAATATTATTCGGAAATACGAAAACAGGCATTAAGACAAATTGTTGAAGGTGAGGCGAAAGATGATGAAAACACTTAACGATTATCTTGCAATGTCATATCGTATGGAAATTGTCGAGGACAAGAACGAGGGCGGTTTTGTTGTATCGTTCCCCGAACTTCCCGGCTGCATAACCTGCGGAGAAACGATAGAATCGGCTGTTGCTAATGCCGAGGACGCTAAAAAAGCCTGGTTTGAAGCCGCCTTTGAAAGCGGAGTTGTAATTCACGAACCCGACAGCCTTGAAGAATATTCGGGACAATTCAAGCTGAGAATCCCGAAAAGTCTGCACCGTTCACTTGCCGAACATTCAAAGAAAGAGGGCATAAGTATGAATCAATACTGTGTCTATCTTCTGGCAAAAAATGATGCAGTCTATTCAAAATAGAATTTTGAAAGCATATTATATAAAACACAATTGTTGAAAGGAAGATTTATATGTCAGCATTCAAAGAGATAAATCCGAAAGAAATTGTTGAAAGTCCGTTTAAGCTTATCGGTGATGATTGGGCGCTTGTTACGGCAGGCGACAGAGAAAAATTCAACACAATGACGATAAGCTGGGGCGGTGTAGGCATTATGTGGGGTAAGCCCGTTGTATTCACCTTTATTCGTCCGCAGAGATATACATTTGCGTTTATGGAGAACGGCGACCGCTATACAATGAGCTTTTTTGATGAAAAGTACAGAGATGCCCTCAAATTCTGCGGTTCAAAGAGCGGCAAGGATTATGACAAGGTAAAGGAAACAGGTCTTACTCCTGCGTTTACGGAAAACGGCTCTGTATATTTTGAAGAGGCAAAGCTTGTTCTTGAATGCAAAAAAATGTACGCTCAAAGTCTTAATGCCGAAAGCATTGCCGACCGTGAAAGCGTTGACAAGTGGTATGACAACGACTTCCATAAAATGTACATCAGCGAAATTACAAAGGTTCTTGTAAAAGTATAATCGGTAATTTTAAATTCATCATGACAAAATGGCAGACAATCACACGGTTGTCTGCCATTTTCTATTTAAAAAACTGTACAAAAAATGTCCCTCACATTTTGTGAGGGACATTCCTTACTATATCGACTAAACGGAACGATATGTCAATTGCTTTAAAACTTATTAAAAGTTGCTGATGAGTTTTACAACAAACTTCTGAATAGTAGTAGCATCCTTAACTGTGATTGTGCTGTCATGGTCAACATCGGCAGCAGTAAACTGGTCATTTGTGAATGCAACGAGCTGAACAACATACTTCTGAACTTCGGTTGCATCAAAAACTGTGATATCGCCGTTCATGTCAACATCACCAAGGGTTACATCGCCGACAAATACCGTTGATGCGTTTACTGATACTTTTTCAAAGCCTGCAATGCCTGTTACATCGCAAACCTTGCTGTTATTTACAACAGATGCCTGATTAAGCTTGTTGCCCTTTACATAACCTAATGTAAGGTACTGTGTGTCAAGATATACGCTTGCAGTACCTGAACCGATAACCTCAAATGTGAGTGAGATAAATGTATCTCCGTTGTACTGAGTAGGTACCTGTGGGTTAGTAAATATACCCTTAATTACATTGCTGTAAGCATTGTGAATAAGGTTTGACTGTGAAGGCATGATTGTCTGCTTGCCGTCTGCCTTGTTATCAGCCATGTTGAATTTGAGCTTGCTTGAATCATACTTAACAGCCCACTGTCCGTCAACAACGCCCATGTTTGAGTTGAGCTTGTAGAGAACAGTTACCTTCTTGCCGTCAGTGCTTACTGTCTTTGATGCAGAACCAAAGTAATTTGAAGTAGCGTTTACTGTGAGCTTCTGTGCAGGAGCAGTAGTCGGCTCTGTAGCTGTTGTAGGCTGTGTAGGTGCAGTCGGCTGAGTAGCTGTTGTTGGCTGTGTAGCTGTAGTCGGCTGAGTTGAAGTAGTAGGCTGTGTCGGAAGTGTAGGAGATGTAGGAACAACTCCGCCTTTAATGTCGCCGTTCTTCATAGCATATGAATATGTGCCGTTTACACCGTTTCTTGTTGCGTCAACCTTGATTGTGCTTGTTGTCTTGAGAGCTGATGTTGCAACTGTGAATGCACCTGTTACATCGTCTGCAGTAGCAGTATATGTCTTACCGTCAACTGTAACAGTTACCTTTGCAGCGCTGGCTGTAACACCTGATACAACGCTCTTGCCTGCAACTGCATATGTGAGTGTTGCAGGAGCAAGTACAAGTGCCTTCTGAGCTGACTTGAGGTCTGCAATCATAGCATTCATATCTTCAGCTGTTGTAGCGTCTTCGCCTGCTTTAATCATAGCCTCGGCTGACTTGAGAACCTTCTGAGCATTTGCCCAGCTCTCTGCTGTGTAGTCTGATGCTGTCATAGCAAGAATCTTTCTTGCTTCTTTCTTGAGTGATTCATAAGGTGAAACAACGATTGGCTTTGATGTAAGCTTGTATGTTGTACAACCTTCGTTTGTAATTTCGATTGTAGCGCCGTCTCTAACGCCTGTGATATCTGCTGTCTGACCTGAACCGCTGCTGAGAATAATGCTTACTTCGTCAACATTATCGAACTTAACAACATAGTTGCCGTCAGAATCTTTTTCTGTAAGAGCAACGCCCGGCCATGCGCCTGTGAGCTTCTGTGTATCATTCCAAGCATAGATTTTGTAGCTTGCAGATGGGCTGTAAGGCTTGATTGTTACGGAAACAGAACCCTCTGCAGGCTCTGGCTCGCCGCCGCCTCCCTGCTGGTTGCCCTTAGTTACTGTCTTAACCGATGTGTAGTTGCCGTTCTGAATTTCGAGAACAGCACCGTCATAAAGACCTGTGATATCGCCTGACTGTGAGCCGCTGCCGTTGTTGAGAACAACGCTGAATGACTTGTCGGCTGAAACAGGAAGTGTGAGTTCATATGTGTTTGCCTGACCTGAAACGGCTGCTGCCTTTTGACCCGGCCATGCACCGTTGAGTGCTGTGCTTGCACCTGTCCAAGCGTAAACATTCGGAGCGCCTGCTGTGCTCTTGATTGTAAGCTTTGATGTCTGACTTGCTGTCGGACCGGGAACAGTTGTGCTCTGTGTCGGGCTGGTTGTAGGCTTTTCGTCGTTTTCGCCGAGCTTGAGGAATGTGAATTTAGCCTCTGAGGTTGCCTTGTCGTTTGTAGCTTCAACAGTTACTTCGATTGTATCGTTCTTGTAAGCTGTCTGACCGATTGTGAATGTGTCGCCGTCCTTAACAACAAACTTGTTACCGCCGTCAACAGAAACCTTTGCGCTGTCGCATTCCTTAAGAGAAACAGTAACCTGCTCTGTGCCGTAGAACTTCGGCTCGCCTGTGATTGATACAAGCGGCTGACCGTCAGCATTTTCCATAAGGATTGTGCCGTTTACACCGCTGTTGAAAGTTACCTTACCGTCAGTAACAACTGAAGATGAGTTGTCATAAGTATTGATTATATAACTGCCGTCTTCCCAAAGAGTTGAAACATCAACAGTTACGCTTGAATTTTTGTTACAGCCGATTACTGCAGCTGCCTGATCTGTTACGCCGTTCTTATCGTATGTACGGCCGAAAGCAACACCGCTTGTAGCTGAGAGCTTAACATTTGAGCCGGCACCGATGGATACATGCTTGTTACGGAACTGACCAACCTTCTGCCACTGAGCAAGAAGAGTTTTGTCCATGTCGTTCCAGTTCATATCACTTCTGAGTGCGTGACCCGATCCGCCGTAACCGTCAAATGCAACGCCGGGATAGAGAGGACGGTTGGTTTCGTCACCGTAGAAAATCTGAACTCCGCCCGGGAGAAGGAGGAATGCAGCCGCATTGTAAAGCATTGTGTTCTCATCGCCACGGGTAAGTGTTTCATCGTGTGATGACATAAATGAAAGAACGTTAAAGCCTTCCTTTGTGTTGATCTTGTCTGCATAGCCCTGATATGTGTTTGCAACACTACCGCTTGCAAGAGCACCGCCGCCTGTAACTGCGAAGTTAATCATTGAGTCGAAGCCGCCCTCGGAATAGTATGTGTCGTAGCCTACACCGTGATCCCAATGCTCGCCTGTCATCCAGAAATCTTCTTTCCAGTCAGCACCTGCTTTGCCCTTGTTGTTGGATCTCCACTCTCTGAGAGCAGAAACACAAGCCTGCTTGAGCTGGTTCCAAGAAGCCTTATCAACATGCTTTGCAGTATCGCAACGGAAACCGTCAACACCGTACTCCCTAACCCACTCTGAAAGCCAGGTTGAAAGGTAGCCTGTTACTGTGTTTGATTCACCGTATTTTGCGACCTTCTGATCATATGTACCTTCCTGAGTCCACTTTGTTTTGAGGATCGGAGGAATTGTAACATCCTTTGTCTGCTCTGTTCTGAAGTCGGGAAGTCCGCTGAGTGACATTGTAAGATCACCGCCGGCACCCTCTGTATATCCGGGAAGACCGCTGCGAATCCAGTCATTGCTCCACCATTTGCCCCAGTCTTCTTCTGATGTTTTATAGTCAATGTGGTCGTTTACTTCACCTACATCTGTGAGCTTGTATTTGAAGTCTAACGCACCGTCAAGGAGAGTACCGAAGCCGAACTGCTCCATATCTGCAACGGTGTTGTAGCCTGTGTGGTTCATTACGATATCCATGATAACTCTGATACCGTGCTCATGCGCTGTGTCAACGAGAGTTTTGAACTCCTCTTTTGTACCGAAGTTTGCATCGGTTTCGGTATAGTCAAGAACATAGTAGCCGTGATATGAGTAGTGAGCAAAGCCCTTACCTGAATCACAATAGCCGTGGGTCTGCTCATACGGAGCTGAGATCCAAATTGCGTTTACACCGAGGTTGTCAAAATAGCCCTCTTCAATTGACTGAGTAACACCTGCAAAGTCGCCGCCGTGGAATGTACCGGGGTTTGTATCCCAGCCGTCAAGCGGTTTGCCGTCCTTGTCAAGTGTTCTGCCGTATGAATGGTCATTTGCGGTGTTTCCGTTCTTAAAACGGTCGGTAAGCAGGAAATACACATTGGCATTATCCCATGTAAAGCCGTCATCTTCAACAAGTGAACCTGCGGCAGTTGATGATGCAGATGTGCTGCTGTCATCGGAAACTGTTGCAGCACTTGCCGAACCAAATGCTACGGAAGCACCGGGGAGAGCCATACAAAGTGTCAAAACGGCACTGAGCGCTCTCTTCATACTTCTTTTTTTCATTGTTTGATTACTCCTTTCAAAGCTTTTAAAACGTAGGGTCAAACATCCCTAGACAATTTGATTTTATCACAAAACTCTCACAAAAACTACACATAATCCTTTTATTTTGTAAAAATAGCAAGTTACACAATCTTTACACTGGAATTTTATGCAAAATTACCCTTGTCGCTCTTCTGTTTTTATTTATAAAGACAGTTTCAATTGCCCCCCTGCCGAAAATTACATAAATACGGTCGGGAATAATAAGATTTGTACTTAACAAAACTTTATTCCCGACCGCAATTTTCGCTTTTTAATTTTTATCTTATCTGAGTCTTACATTCAAAAATCTGAGTTTAAAGGTTGAGCCGACGCCGAGTTTGGAATCTGCGGTAATATATCCGCCTGTTTTTTCAACGATTGATTTTGCAAGCGACAGACCTATGCCGACGCTTGAGGGAGAAGAATTTTGAGCCTTATAAAACCTCTCAAAAATGTGGGGCAAATCCTTCGGGCTGATTCCGCATCCGTTGTCGCTTATGGTGATTTCCGAATACATGCTGTTCCTTTCGGCAGAAATTCTGACATAACCGCCGTCGGTATGCTCAATACAGTTTTTTACAATGTTTGAAACCGCTTCGCAAATCCAGCGAAAATCGCAATTAAGATAAAAATCATTTTTGACGGTTTTTTCAATTCTCACATCACGGATATCGGCAAGAACCTCTGTGCGTGAAATGCACTCGTCAATTATTTTTTCAACCGACACATCTCCAAACTTCAATTCAACAGTTCCCGAATCAAGCATTGAGAGCGTGAGCAGACTTTTTACAAGGAAATTTATCGAATGGGCATTATGCGCTATATCCATAACAAAATCCCGTCTGATTTCAACGGGCATATCATCGTCATCAAGGATATTTTCGGTTGTAATCAAAATTGAAGTCAGCGGTGTTTTGAGCTGATGTGAAATGTCGGCAAGCGAATTTTTGAGGATTTCTTTCTCTCGCATTGAATTGTCGGCATACTCACGAAGCATTACCGTTGTTTTTTGAATCTCCTGCTTTAACAGCGACATGTCGTCGTCGGTTGAGCCGTCAAGGTCGAGGTCGTACTCTCGGTTGTTTATTTTTTCAAGACATTTTACAATTTCAAGTCGCTGTCGCTTCTGCTTTTTGCAGTATCCTATGAACACAATGCAGAGCAAAATCCCGAACACACAAACACCTGCGGTTGCAATCACAATTGTAATTGTTGCATAACTTCCGCTCTGAATGTCAACCCAGCCACTGTCGGATTTTATTCCGTACTTTGCAAAGTCGCCTTTTATGCCGGCAGTGTCGCTGTTCAAAATTTGAGCAAGCTCCTTTTCCGAAATGTCGGGATATTGTTCTCTAACCTTTTCCGCAACGGCAATTATCTTTTTGTCGGTGCTTGCACGAACAGCGTTAAAGCCTGCACCGATGCCTACTGCAACGGCACAACAGAAAAGTCCCGTTATTGCAAGCATTACCGCAAGAAATTTTGATGTGCTTTTCATTATACCTCCAGCCTGTAACCAAGGCCCTTTACGGTTTTAATCATATTTGTATCAAGTTTTTTGCGAAGTCTTTTTATGTACACGGTCAGCGTGTTGTCCTCAACATAATTCCCCGACAAATCCCATATGCGTTCAAGAATCTGTTCACGGGTCAGCACCTTACCGCTGTTTTTGGCAAGCATTGCAAACAGGCGGTACTCAAGCGCCGTAAGCACAACGGGATTGCCGTTTTTGCAAACCTGTTTTTTGTCAAAGTCAATGCTGATGTCACCAAAATTCATAGCCATAGTTTTGTCGAGCTTTTTGGTAATTCGTTTAATTCTTGCAAGAAGCTCACGGCTTGAGAACGGTTTTGTTATGTAGTCCTCCGCTCCGAGGTCAAAGCCTTTTACAATGCTGTCCTCATCGTCAAGTGCTGTGAGAAAAATCACGGGGGTTTCGCACACTCTTTTTATCTCGTTACAAAGTTCAAAACCGTTGCCGTCGGGAAGCGACACATCAACAATAAAAAGGTCAAAGTCACCGCCGAGAGAGTTAAGGGTTGATTCGGCATTTTCGCATAACGCAACCTCAAAGCCGTTTTGTTCAAGTGTGTAAACAAGTCCTTTTGAAATTGCACGGTTGTCCTCAATAAGAAGAATTTTCACAACAAGTCCTCCAAAAATGAAATTCGGGCGGATTAAATCAATAATCCGCCCGTCAGCAATGAAAACATACAAAATATTGTGGTATATGTTGTTACAACTACATTATAACAGAGTGTAAAACTATTGTCAACAAATTTCAACAAAATACAGTCTGTTGGCTGAATATGATGCTCAGATATTGTCATTTCTGATTGTTTCAATAATATTTTGTTTATTAACCTTTGAGATTGAGTATTTCATAATCAGCCATACTGCGACAAATACAACCGCAATGCTAATCAAAATCGCTTTCCACGGGAATACAAAGCTCATAGGAGCACTTCCGATTGAAAATGCCGAGAAGATTGCAAATACACCGAGACCGCCGAGAGGGATACCGATAATCAAAGATTTTATGCCGTACATAAGGCTTTCAAGGCGAATCATACGGTTAAATTCTTTCTTTGTCATACCGATAGATTTAAGCGATGCAAATTCCTTGCTCCTCAACTGCATATTGGTTGAAATCGTATTGAAGATATTCGTCATTCCGATAAGCGAGATAACACCGATGAAGCCGTAAACAAATATTCCGACAATCAGCATAACGGCATTAAACTGTCTTACAATTTCTTCATAGTCAAAAATAGAAATATAGCTTTCCGAGTCACCTGTACCCGACATAGACTCAATACGATTTGTAAGCGAAGTGTGGTCTGATGTATTGGCATAGAGGGTAATACCGCATCCGTGTTCACCAAGCTGAGGGGAGATTACACCCTGTTCACCGATTATCAATCCCTGACCGAAAATTGTTCCTTCGCCGATTACAGAATCAGCCGACTTTGGAATTTTATCAAACACTGACGAAACCTTTAATTTGCCTGTTATCAAGGCGTTTCCTTCATCATCATTTCCGTGAACGGTAAACTTTGTCGGAGCGGTTTTGCCGAACAGTTTCATTGGCTTGGAAGAGTTGCCACTCTCACTGTTATCGGGGGTTACCTGAGAATACACAAGTACACCGCCCTTGACCTTGTTGTAGTCAAGTTCCAATTCCCTGCAAATCTGAACAAAGGTATCGTGTTCAAATTCAAGAAACTCTGCACCAAATGACTTTGTACCGTCAGGTTCATCATAAAGGAAGTTCTTGCCACATTCATTAACAGGCACATCTGCCGACACATAACCGTACTGCAAACCGACTGTCAGATAATTTTCGATTTCGGGCATTTTTTCAATTGTCTGAGCCTGCTTTGAATCAATTCCGACAACCATATAGCTGTAATCGGCATTGCCGTAGTAATGGTCTGTAAATGTCATTCCGTAGTCCATAAATGCCGAAACTGCAATGAACATTGCAACGCTGACTACAATTGAAATAACAGTTGTGCGATACTTTTTCCTACTGCGTTTAAGGCTCTTTGAGGCGATTTCACCGCCTACACCGAAAAGCTTTTTCGTAAGCTTAGATGTGCGGTACGGTTTGTTATTCTTTATCTTGATATCCTTGTTGCCTCTGATTGCAACAAGCGGTGGGATTCTTGATGCACGCAGTGCAATAAAGAATGACGAAAGGAATATTGTAACGGCAGAAAGAACGATTGCACAAATAATCGGAATTGTAGGGGTTACAAATACAAATGATGCACCGCTCAGCATATCACCGAGAACGCTGTTGAGTATTGCAATAAGAATTGCGTTTACACCGAGTCCGAGAAGTATTCCGAGAGGAATGCCGATTAAGCCGAGAATGAATCCCTCAAAAAGCACATTCCTGCGGATTTGTCTTTTGGTTGCACCGACCGACGCAAGCATACCGTACATACTCGTTTTCTCGGTAATTGAAATTGCAAAGCTGTTGCGGATTACAAACACGCTCGCAAGCATTACTATAATAATGATAATAACGGCAAGGCTGAAAATCATTACATTTGTACCTTCACTTCCGCCGTAGCCTTTCATAGCGAGAAGTGTCGTGTTAAAGCTGTATCCGTTCACTCCCGAGGTCTGCTGATCTTCGGGTGAAATTTCATCGCTGCTTACATTATTCATATCATCAGCTTTAAAGCCTAAAATATCCGCTGTATTTTGAAGATAATTGCCTTCGCTCTGAGGAGTATAGGCGATATACAGCTTATTCATATGCTTTGTTCTGATTGCCTCGACAGGTGCTTTTTCATCAGACACGGTATATATTTCGAAACAGGAGGAAGGATTCAGCTCTCTTGTGTTCGGATTTTCGATAATTCCTGTTATTGTATATGTCTTTTGCTTTTTATCGGTTATTTTAGATTCTTTGAATCTCTTTGGCGACAGGTCAAGCAACTCGCTTTCTCCAAGAACCTTTCCGTCTGTACCTTTAAGCACTCCGAGTTCAAGCGTAATTTTATCACCGACTTTTACATCTTTTCCGTCAGTGTTTTTAAATGCACCTGTAACAACAGCTTCGTTTGAATTTGTCGGGAAACTGCCTTTTTCAAGTTTTAACTTAAAGCAACCGTCAAATGCATTTTCGCTGATTGCGGTAACGGCATATCCGTATTCGGCATTATCGGCAACTGTTGCCTTGGAAAATCCCAGTCTTTCCTTATAAAAAGCATTTTCAACATTACGGTTCTGTCGGATTTTATCAATTTTTGCGGTGTCGATAATATCAAGTGCAACATCATAATTGCCCGACCATTCCGTCTGACCGTCAATCATAGTCTGTCGGCCGCTGAGTGCCATTCCCGAAACAACCGTAATAAGTGCCGCCGAGAGCATAATTCCCACGATTGTAACAATTGTACGTACCTTGTTAAGTCGCAGATTTTTAAGCGTAAGCTTGTTGAGAAGTTTCATAATTAAACCTCCTCAACGATTTTACCGTCACTTATTGTGATAATTCTGTCAGCCTGTTTTGCAATGTCAAGGTTGTGCGTAATCATTATAACAGTCTGTCCGTAACTCTGATTGCACATTTTGAGCATACTCATAACCTCTTCGCTTGACTTTGAATCAAGGTTGCCTGTCGGTTCATCGGCAAGCACAAGAGACGGATTGTTAATGAGCGCTCTGGCAATAGATGTTCTTTGTTGCTGACCGCCCGAAAGCTGGTTTGGAAGGTGTTTTCTTCTTGCACGCAGTCCGAACGAATCAAGAATCATCTCAAGTCTTTCTCTGTCAACACCTCTGCCGTCAAGGTCACAGGGGAGCGTGATGTTTTCTTCAACAGTCAGAATCGGGATAAGATTGTAGAACTGATAGACAATGCCCACCTGTCTGCGGCGGAATACGGCAAGCTTGTCATCATTCATTTTGCTTATATCGTTGCCGTCAACAAAAATTTTTCCGCTTGTGGGACTGTCTCTTATACACATCTCCGAGCCCACGAGACTAAGGCGAATCTCGTA
>ENA-OYCV01000086-OYCV01000086.1-human-gut-metagenome-genome-assembly--contig:-NODE-86-length-15044-cov-5.009140_pt1 | contig 15044 bp, 10 predicted proteins | sample MGYA00243461_ERZ652889 | MGnify/ENA primary metagenome ERZ652889 (study PRJEB26926, sample SAMN06164560) | human gut metagenome | biome: ENVO:00009003; feature: ENVO:2100002; material: ENVO:00002003... | reverse complement strand
CTTTACGCCTATAATACTAAAACAATTACAATGGACAAAGTAACAGCAGGTAGCTTAACAACAACATTTATTAATGGGAAAAAAGCAACTTGTACTAACTCTAACTGGTCCGTAGCAGATGGTCCATATTATTGGCCAATAGCCGAAAATTTACAATTTTTTGCTTACTCACCTGAAGCCGGCGGTATTACAAATTATGCCACAACCGGTACTTACCCGAGTTTCACGTATACTCTTCAGACGATACAGACAGATTTACTAGCCGCCTGTGTAACAGATAAAGCAAAAACCAATAGTGCAACCTCTGTTGGAAGTGTAGATTTAACATTCAATCATATTTTAACTCAGATTAATTTCAAGCTCCAAGGTAAAGACACAGGATTCAAATACAATGTTACATCTATAAAATTATCAGGAGTTGCAAATAGCGGTACTTATACTTATAACGCAGATAAAGGTGCATGGAGCGCTCAAACTGGCAATGAAGAATATACATATAATGCTACCTACTCTGAAATTGACGGTACAGCAACAAGCGAAATTGCGACAAGCAGTAATGCATTAATGTTAATCCCTCAGAATGATCTATCGTCAGTCAAGATTACTGTTACTTATTCCACGACTAATGATAATGGCAAAGTATTTGAAGGAACAAAAGAAGCCACATTAACCGGAACATGGGATATAGGCAAAAAAATACTTTATACGTTAACATTACCTGCCGGTGCTGAAGAATTAACATTTACAGCCCAAGCGGATGGGTGGACAAATGAAGATCCCCAACCTAGCCCAATTGAGCCCAATAAATAAATCACATCCATTTGTCAGGCCAATTATAATCTCCTGATAAGAACATAACAATTTCCTGCTCCGCAATGAAACACCGTATCATCCCCACCATGATTTGCGATTTCATTTGCGGAGCATTTTTACCTGTTGTCAATCAACCGTCCTCAAAAAGTATATGCGATAGTTATGCAGCTCGCCAATGATACCGGAGAAATTGGAGGATGATACTACACATTCCATAATCTATGCTGTTTTAGCCGGTATACCTCCCCATGGATACACACAAAGATACTTTCTTTCTGCTACTTTCCCAACAATTGTAACTTCTTTGTGTTTGGCCACACAAATTTAGCCCTCTATGCTCACGCCCACAGGCTATCGTTTTCCGTAACGGCAGAAGACAAACAAGTGGAAACAGGATTCTTCGGTCTTTTTCCTGAAACTTATTGCAAATTATCCATATTTGACCTACATTTGTCAAATCAACCAAAAGAACACAAGCGTTTCTAACATCTATATATGTCTGGTCTGCCCTGTAATGAAAGGATGGATTGTACCCAATGCCCTAAAGCAGTGGAGAACAGCATCCATTACACACATAACAAAAAAGGTTTCCACTTACCCCCACATAAGTGTGAAACCAATATTTTATTTTTCTTACTCAAAGGTCAAATATTAATCAATAGTGAAGAATATGCCGGAACCATCATCAATTCCGGAGAATTTGTGCTGCAAGCTATCGCATCAAAAGTGGAAATACTGGCCATGACAGACTCGGAAGGTATTCTGTACACATTTGATGACCCTAAAGCCTTCTGCTATGACCGCTATACCTATATATTGAAAAACGTGCCTCCGCCACTCATCTCCGAGCCACTGAAAATAAAGCCCGAAATAAAGCTTTTCCTTGAAGGGGTTGCTTCCTATCTGAATGCAGACAAAATTTGTAAAGAGCTGCTCGAATTCAAGCGTAAAGAACTTTATTATCTGTTGGCGCACTATTACACAGACTATGAGCTATCTCCTGTTGTACACAGCCTATCCCAATACACCAGCAGTTTTGAATATTTCATATTAAAGCACCACAAACAAATAAAGTCCGTAGAGGAGTTCGCACAACTGGGCGGCTACAGCGTCACCACCTTCCGCCGCATTTTCAAAGCCATCTTCAACGAACCGGCCTATGAATGGATGATGAAACAGCGCAAAGAAAGTATCCTTTACCAATTGCGCTATACAGATGCTTCCATCTCCGAAATCTGCTTTGGACATGGATTTGAATCTCTCTCACATTTTTCCAACTTCTGTAAGAAGTCCTTTGGCGACTCTCCCAGAAACATCCGTAAAAAAGAAAAGGAAGAAACTTCACCCAATACATAATTATAAAAAAAATGCCCCGCCAAAAGGCAGGGCACTCTCAAATATCAAGTAAAACTAACCGTAATTAGTCTTTCAGCTTCGCAGCAATAAATTCACGGTTCAAACGAGCAATGTTGCTGATAGAAACCAGCTTCGGACATTCTGCCTCACAAGCACGAGTGTTTGTACAGTTACCAAAGCCCAATTCATCCATTTTGCTCAACATAGCTTTCGCACGGCGTGCAGCTTCCACTTTACCTTGAGGTAACAGTGCCAACTGGCTGACCTTTGCAGAAACAAACAACATAGCAGAACCATTCTTACATGCAGCAACACAAGCACCACAACCGATACATGCAGCAGCATCCATAGCCTCATCGGCAATAGGTTTTGCAATAGGAATTGCGTTAGCGTCAGGAATACCACCGGTATTGATTGACACGTAACCACCCGCCTGCATAATCTTGTCGTATGCGCTGCGGTCTACCATCAAGTCGCGGATTACCGGGAAACCGGCAGAACGCCAAGGCTCAACAGTAATGGTGTCACCGTCTTTGAAACGACGCATATAAATCTGGCAGGTAGTAGCACCTGTAGCAGGTCCGTGAGGATGTCCGTTGATATACATAGAGCACATACCGCAGATACCTTCACGACAGTCGTGGTCGAATACGATAGGTTCTTTACCTTCATTGATAAGCTGCTCGTTCAAGATATCCATCATTTCCAGGAATGAGGTATCACCCGGAATATCTTTCATTTGGAAGGTATCAAAATGTCCTTTATCCTTAGGACCTTTCTGACGCCAAACTTTCAGTGTGAAACTTATATTTTTATCCATGATTTCTATACAATTAATAATTAAGACTTATAGTTACGAGTTTGAACCTTAACGAACTGATAGTTCAAATCTTCCTTGATCAATTCGGGTTCTTTTCCTTCACCTGTGTATTTCCAGCAAGCTACATACGAGAACTTGTCATCGTGACGAAGCGCTTCACCCTCCGGAGTCTGGTGTTCTTCACGGAAGTGACCACCACAAGATTCCTCACGGTTCAATGCATCGTAAGCCATCAGCTCACCGATTTCGATGAAATCAGCCAGGCGGATTGCCTTTTCAAGTTCCACATTCAATTCATTAGCTTCACCCGGAATGCGAAGGTCGCTCCAGAAGGTCTTTCTTACTTCTTTCAGTTTAGCCAGAGCAGTAGTCAAAGATTCCTTGGTACGTCCCATACCTACGAAGTCCCACATGATGTGACCCAGTTCCTTGTGAATAGAGTCTACCGAACGATGACCCTTGATATTCATCAGTCTCTGAATCTTATCGTTTACAGCCTTTTCGGCAGCCACGAATTCGGGAAGGTCTGTTGAGAAACGGGGAACCTGAATCTGGTCTGACAAATAGTTCTGGATAGTATAAGGCAATACGAAGTAACCGTCAGCCAATCCCTGCATCAATGCAGATGCACCCAAACGGTTTGCACCGTGGTCAGAGAAGTTAGCTTCACCGATAGCATACAAGCCCTTGATAGAAGTCATCAGTTCATAGTCAACCCAGATACCACCCATCGTATAGTGGATAGCCGGGAATATCATCATCGGAGTCTTGTACGGATTTTCGTCAGTGATTTCTTCGTACATATCGAACAAGTTACCGTAACGGGCACGAACTACATCTTCACCCAGACGGTCGATAGCGTATTTAAAGTCAAGGAATACGGCCAGACCTGTGTTGTTCACACCGAAACCGGCGTCGCAACGTTCTTTCGCAGCACGTGAAGCAACGTCACGGGGAACCAGGTTACCGAATGCCGGATAACGGCGTTCCAAGTAGAAGTCACGGTCTGCATCAGGAATATCGGTCGGTTTCTTAGTTCCTGCCTGCAATGCCTTGGCATCTTCCAGCTTTTTCGGAACCCAGATACGTCCGTCATTACGCAATGACTCGGACATCAAAGTCAGTTTAGACTGCTTGTCACCGTGTACAGGGATACAGGTCGGGTGGATCTGTGCAAAGCAAGGATTGGCAAAGTAAGCACCTTTGCGGTAAACCTGCATAGCAGCCGAACCATTTGACGCCATAGCGTTGGTAGACAAGAAGTAAGTATTACCATAACCGCCGGTACCGATAACTACCGCATGGGCAGCGAAACGTTCAATCTTACCTGTAACCAAATTACGGGCGATGATACCACGGGCGCGTTCCACACCTTCGTTATCCTTAATCAGCACAACGTCCAACATCTCATAACGAGTGTACAACTTCACGTTACCACGCTGAACTTCACGGCTCAATGCAGAATAAGCACCCAGCAACAACTGCTGTCCGGTTTGACCGCGGGCATAGAATGTACGTGATACCTGAGCACCACCGAATGAACGGTTATCCAGCAAACCACCGTATTCGCGAGCGAAAGGAACACCTTGAGCTACGCACTGGTCGATGATAGCATTTGACACTTCGGCCAGACGATAAACGTTAGCTTCGCGTGCACGGTAGTCACCACCTTTGATTGTATCGTAGAAAAGACGGTAAACAGAGTCACCATCATTTTGATAATTCTTAGCAGCATTGATACCTCCCTGTGCAGCAATAGAGTGTGCACGACGAGGAGAGTCCTGGATACAGAAGTTTAATACCTTGAAACCCAGAGCACCCAGTGAAGCAGCAGCCGAAGCACCTGCCAAACCGGTACCTACCACAATAATGTCAAGACGACGTTTGTTGGCAGGGTTTACCAATTTTTGATGAGCTTTATAATTGGTCCATTTCTCGGCTAAAGCGCCTTCAGGAATTTTAGAATCTATAGTAGCCATATTCATTTACAATTTTATCATTTACAATTTACGATTAGCAAGCACCACAAGCGAGTGATTTCACGAAGTAGATAACGACTACTGCTGCAAAACCAAGAACTACCAAAGTAGAGTAGATGTTACCAATAGTCTTCCAACGCTCGAACCAGATTTTATTGCTCCAGCCCAAAGTCTGCAAAGCACTCCAGAATCCGTGAGTCAGGTGGAACCACAAAGCTGCTAACCAAATGAGGTAAAGCACTGTAAATACAGGGCATCCGAATGTTTCACGAATGTAAGCGGCACCGTCTGTAGGACCGAATGCGCCCAAATCATGAACACCGATAATTTCGGCAAACTGCATTTTGTACCAGAAATTGGCAAAATGAAGAGCCAATCCGGCAATGACAACAATACCCAGGACAAGCATGTTCTGAGATGCCCATTCCACAGTTTTAGGTTTAACGTTCACTGCATAACGTTCGCTACCGCGAGCTGCACGGTTCTGCATGGTCAACCAGAAAGCGTAGATGATGTGAATTACAAACAGAGCAGCCAGCCCGGCAGTTGCAACCAACGCGTACCAGTTAGCTCCCAAGAATTCACAAATCATGTTGTAAGCATCTTCCGAGAAGAGCGCAACAAGGTTCATCGCCATGTGAAACGTCAGAAACAGGACAAGGGCGATACCTGTGACACTCATCACCACTTTCCTTCCAATAGATGAATTACTTAACCACATAAATGATTGAATTTAAATTATTTAATTGTTAGAACTAAAAATTCTGTTAAAAGCTGTGTATTCACGATGCAAAAGTAAAGGAATTCTAGCGATAATACAAGGAATTATGGAAATTATTCTTTAATTCGGGGAAGGGTAAATGCGAATTACATTATTTTCCTATCTTTGCACTGAACAAATGCCAAACTAAATGAAACGCCAAAGGATTATTTTTCTTATACTGACAGCCTGTTTTACATTCAGCCTCAGCGCACAGAATATAGACATCAACACGTTGAAAACCATCAACCGATGGGATGTACACGGACTGAGCCGCGGATTGTCCGCTAGCGGAGTGATTCTACCCGTAGGAATACCTACAGCCATGGGACTCTATGCATTGATAAAAAAAGACCAGCCGATGCTGAAAGATGCCATTTACATAGGAACCAGTGTGATTGAAGCAGTGGGGATTACATACGCCGCCAAACATATAATAGGTCGTGACCGGCCTTTTGTAAAGTATCCGGATAAGATTCATGCATACGGAGCACCGGATGCCGATAGTCCGTCATTCCCTTCAGGACACACTGCGGCAGCTTTTTCTTTAGCCACCTCACTCTCCATCACTTATCCTAAGTGGTATGTTATCGCCCCTTCAGCCGTATGGGCTTGCGGAGTAGGGTTTGCCCGGATGAACCAAGGGGTGCACTATCCCAGTGATGTAGTGGCAGGAGCCGCTATCGGAGTAGGATGTGCTTTCGTGAACGTGTATGTGAACCGATGGCTGAATAAGGTGTTGTTCGGGAGACAGATAAAGTGATGGTTGGAAAATTATTCCACACCTAAAAGAAGACACAACAGAAGTTTTTCAGACAACTGCAGGAGTGCAACTATGCGCCCCTGCAGTTAATATAAAGTCTTGACTATAGCTTTTTCAACAGCAGCCCCTCAAAGTCCGGTTGCTCCAACAGTTCCAGCGCTTTCCTGATACTTTCATTCGCGTCATTAATGACGTGATAATATTCATTCATATCCCATAAATCACGGGCTATCAATGCTTTCATCTGCAACCTCAGCAGAGGCAGGGCCTTTTGATACTCTTCTTCATTATATTCCACTCCCATCTCCTTGCCGGTAGCAACCAATTGTGCCAACATATCCGGAGTCACTTCAAAACGTTTGTAGAACTCATTGAAAGTCTTGTATTTGCCCAGCCATTCTTTACGATGGGCATCAATAAAATGGAAATGAGCTTTCATCAACGCTCCTTTATCACGCAACTGACGATGGTATTTAGTATAGAGAGTCGTATCAATCGGCACAAAATAATCGGGCATGATCCCTCCGCCACCATATACCGTACGGGCCAACCTATGAGTCTTGAACTTCAGTGAATCCGGAAAGTGGATGCTGTCTTCACTCATCATTTCTCCTTTATTATAACGGTCTATCAGGTCTTCATTATACTTTTCAATGCTCTCGTAAGGTTTCTGGATACAACGTCCGGCAGGCGTATAATAGCGGGCCACCGTCAGACGGATCATCGAACCGTCCGGCAAATCAATGGGACGCTGCACCAAGCCTTTACCAAAACTGCGACGGCCTACCACAACGCCTCTGTCCCAATCCTGAACAGCTCCGGTCACAATCTCACTGGCAGAAGCAGAAAATTCATCAACCAATACCATCAGACGACCGTTCTGAAACTCGCCCGTACCTTTGGCAAAAAACTCGCTACGAGGATTACGACGGCCCTCCGTATAGACAATCAGTTCCTTTTTACCCAAAAATTCATTGGCAATATCGATAGCAGCATTCAAATACCCCCCGCCATTGCCCTGCAAATCAAGAATCAAGTCTTTCATTCCTTTCTTCTGCAACCCGGTCAGCGCTTTCTTGAACTCCTCATGGGTAGTGGCGGCAAAACGGTTGATACGAATATAACCGATCTTATCTTTAATCATATAGGAAGCATCCAGGCTGTAAACAGGTATTTTATCCCTTTTCACCGTAAAGGGGAGCAGTTCCTTCACCCCTCGGCGAAGTATTTTCAGATTCACTTTTGAATCTTTAGGACCACGGAGACGACGCATAATATCCTCGGTACTCATCTTTACACCGGCTATCAGCGTATCTTCCACCATGACGATACGATCACCGGCCAGAATACCGACTTTTTCGGACGGTCCGCCCGATACAGGCTGTATCACCAGCAAAGTGTCCTCCGCCATATTAAACTGTATACCGATACCTTCGAAGTTTCCCTGCAACGGCTCGTTCATTCTCTTCACTTCCTCCGGATCAGAATAGGTAGAATGAGGATCAAGCTGCTCCAGCATTTTTACGATAGCTTCTTCCACCAGCTTTCCCTCATTGACTTCGTCTACATAAAGATTGGCAATGGCAAATTCCGCCAGTTGCAACTTACGTGCCGGAGAATTCAGGAATTTACTCTCCTGAGCCTGTGCGGCTACGATAGAAAAAAAGCAGGCAATCAAGCCTGCAAAATACATAGTATATTTCATGGTCAGTCTATTTTCATTCCTTCAGGCAAGAATGGCGTCACATCTTTGCCAAACTGCAACAATTCTCTTACAATCGTAGAGCTGATAGAGGTTAGTTCCGGCTCCGTAAACAACAGAATCGTTTCTATTCCGGCCAGTTTCCGGTTGATATCGGCTATAGTTTCCTCATATTCAAAATCGTGTACGGTACGGATACCACGAACAATGAACTGCGCCTCCTTAGCTCGGGCAAAGTCAATGGTCAGACAATCATAAGCATCGACCTTTACCCGGGGATCATCCGCAAAAAGTTTCTCGATCATCTCCACTCGTTTCTCTGTAGGAAACCAAGTTTTCTTATTCTCATTGATACCGATGCCGATCACCACTTCGTCCATAAAAGTCAACGCTCTCTTCACGACCGAATAATGACCGATGGTAAAAGGATCAAAGGTTCCCGGAAATATCGCTCTTCTCATATTTTTTAGTGATTCACTCACGCAATATCTTCTTCTACAACAAGGTTATCTATAATAAAATTCTGACGTTCCATCGTGTTCTTACCCATGTAGAACTCCAGTAACTCCTTTACCAGATCAGTCTTGCGGAGGGAAACTTGCTCCAAACGCATATCTTTGCCGATAAAGTGCTTGAATTCATCGGGTGAAATCTCTCCCAAACCTTTGAACCGTGTGATTTCGGGATTGGGGCTTAACCGTTCGATTGCGGCAATCCGTTCTTCTTCCGAATAACAATATACCGTTTCATAAACTCCTTTCTTGCGGTTACGGACACGGAACAAAGGAGTCTGAAGGATATATACATGACCTTTCTTTATCAAATCGGGGAAGAATTGCAGGAAGAAGGTAATCAGCAACAAACGGATGTGCATACCGTCCACATCGGCATCTGTTGCCACAATCACTTTGTTATATCGTAATCCTTCCATACCGTCCTCTATGTTCAGAGCAGCCTGAAGCAAGTTAAACTCTTCATTCTCATATACAATCTTCTTGGTCAGCCCGTAAGAATTCAACGGCTTACCACGCAAACTGAATACTGCCTGAGTATTTACATCACGGCTCTTGGTGATAGAACCGCTCGCCGAGTCACCCTCGGTAATGAAAATGCAGCTTTCCTCCTTCTTGTCTCCTTTGGCATCATTCAGGTGAAAACGGCAGTCACGCAACTTACGGTTATGAAGATTTGCCTTTTTGGCACGTTCACGTGCCAGTTTGGTCACTCCGGCTATAGCCTTACGCTCTTTCTCCGATTCTTGAATCTTCTGCAACATCACATCGGCCACATCCGTATGTTTGTGCAGATAGTTATCGACCTCAGTCTTTACAAAATCACCTACAAACTTATTAACGGTAGGACCACCGGGAGCCATATTGGTAGAGCCCAGCTTGATTTTAGTCTGACTTTCGAACAACGGTTCCTCCACATTAACGGCAATGGCAGCTACCAATCCGTTACGGATATCGGCATAGTCCATATTCTTGTTGAAATATTCCTTGATGGTACGGGCCATATGCTCTTTGAAAGCACTTTGATGCGTACCTCCCTGCGTGGTGTGCTGTCCGTTGACAAAAGAGTAATACTCCTCACCATACTGGCCGGTATGCGTAAAAGCGATCTCGATATCTTCTCCTTTCAAGTGGATGATGGGATATAATCCCACAGCCGTCATGTTGTCGTTAAGCAAGTCCACCAACCCGTTACGGGACAGGATACGCTGACCGTTATAGATAATGGCCAGTCCTGTATTCAGATAGGTATAGTTGCGGAGCATGGTTTCCACGAACTCCGGACGGAAACTGTAGTTCTCAAACAACAGGTTATCCGGTTCAAAGAAAATATAAGTACCGTTCTCTTCTGTTGTATCTTGTGTGGTATCCGTCAACAAGTCTCCCTTGGCAAAGGTAGCGATACGCACCTTTCCATCACGATAGCTGCGCACCTCGAAACGTGAGCTCAATGCATTGACGGCTTTCACACCGACCCCATTCAGTCCGACGCTCTTCTTGAACGCCTTGCTGTCATATTTACCTCCCGTATTCAACACACTAACAGCTTCAATGAGTTTTCCCTGCGGAATACCCCGGCCATAATCACGCACGCTGACACGGAGATTTTCTTCAATAATAATCTCAATCTTTTTACCCGCCTGCATTTTAAATTCATCGATACTGTTATCGATAATTTCTTTCAAAAGAACGTAGATACCGTCCTCGGCATGTGATCCGTCACCCAACTTTCCAATATACATACCGGGACGGGTACGCACATGCTCCATGTCACTGAGGTGGCGGATATTATCGTCGGTATATTCTACGGCGGGATTGTTTATCAGTTCGTTGTTTTCTTCCATATTGACTTATCACATTTTTATATATCGTTGTTACAGAATACTCTTTTTATAAGCACGACGGCGTTTATGCTGCTCGGTCTTGAAATATTCCCACTGGGCCTGCACCTTTCCGTTCAGTTCCAGTTCCGGATTACTTTCGGCATACTTGAATCCCAGTTGCTGATATACGGGGATCAAGTCCGAGAATAACAAAGCATTGACACCTTTGTTCTGATACTCAGGTTTTACAGCAACCAGCAACAAATCCAACATAGGAGGATACTTATGCAGGAACAACACTTTCAACAGGTGATACCATCCCATAGGCAGCAAACGTCCCTTCGCTTTTTGTAACGCTTCGGACAGAGAAGGCATTGAAATCCCCACTGCCACCAGTTTATCTTCGGCATCGGTCACCAAGGTTACCATACGCAAATCTACAATAGGCAAATACATCTTTATATACTGGTTGATCTGTCCTTGCGACAAAGCCGAGAAACCATAAAGCGGAGCATAAGCCTCATTCATCAACTCGAATATAGCCTGTCCATATTCGGCCGCAATTTTCTTACCCGATGTATATTTCTTCACCTTCAGGTTAAACTTACGTTGAATCAAGTCACTGATACGCTTATGCTTATCAGGAATTGCATCCGGAATATAAATTTTATATTCCACCCAATCGGCATCCTTCTCGAATCCCAACTTCTCCATATGCTGTGGGTAATAAGGATAATTATAGATAGTCGCCATGGTGCTCAACTGGTCGAATCCTTCTACCAGCATACCCTCCGCATCAAAGTCGGTAAAGCCTAAAGGCCCCTGAATGGTATCCATACCTTTTGATTTACCCCATTGGGCTACTGCATCCAACAAGGCACGTGATATTTCGATATCATCCAGAAAATCGATCCATCCGAAACGGACTTCTTTTTTATTCCAAGTCTCGTTTGCGCGTTTATTTATAATCCCTGCAATACGTCCTACCACCTTGTTATCCTTATATGCCAGAAAATACTCCGCCTCACAAAACTCGAAAGCGGCATTCTTCTTCGGGCTGAACGTATTCAGCATATCATCGTACAAATCGGGTACGGAATAGGGATTCTCTTTGTATAACTCGTAGTTGAACCGTATAAACGTCTTTAGTTCTTTCTTTGAACTGACTTTTTTAATGGTAATAGCCATGCTGTATTTTTATAAAATTCGGGGTGTAAAGATAGAAGTTTTTTTGCAGAAAACTTATTCTTTTTATGGCTTTTTCACTGTTGGGCAATAAGATAGGCGGTATAAACGACATAACAGCCAACCATCAATGCGCCTTCAAGCCGGGTTATGGTACGTTTGCGGAAAAACCAGCCTACCAGCCACAACAACAGGGAGGAAGCAATCAGTACACTTAAATCGAGGTTATTTATATTCCCCATCGGAAGCGGTGACACCGTAGCGCTGCACCCCAGAACAAAGAATATATTGAACAGATTACTACCGATGACATTGCCGATAGCAATTCCCGGATTCTTCTTTAAAGCCGCCGTAACAGATGTGGCAAGCTCCGGCAAGGAAGTACCTCCGGCTACCAATGTCAGTCCGATTACCGATTCACTGACACCCCATGAACGGGCAAGCCCGCTTGCCCCGTCGACAAAAAGCTGTCCGCCGAATATGAGTCCGGCCAGCCCTCCTGCAATATACAACACCGATTTCCATACAGGCATTTCCTTTATCTTCTGCTCCTCTCCTGCCTCATCTGCCCCATTACGGGCGATGGCAAATGTATAACGCATAAATATAAGGAAGAAAGCCAGCAGAACAAACCCATCGGAACGGCTGATAACATTGACCGCTTCCCTGTCCAGCATCATGTCATTGGCACAGACAAAAAGTACCAACGAAGAAAGAATGACTAACGGAATCTCTTTACTCATCGTCCCCTCACCTACTTTTATGGGGAGTACCAAGGCAGTACAACCTATAATCATCAAAGCATTGAATATATTACTACCCACCACATTACCAATAGCCATTTCAGCACTGCCATTCAATGCAGAAAGCACACTGATAACCAATTCGGGAGCCGAAGTGCCGAAAGCTACAATGGTAAGCCCGATTACCAAATCAGAAATACGGAAACGTTTGGCAACCGCTGCAGAACCATCCGTCAAGCCATTCGCGCCAGCTAAAATGAGAGCCAGACCACCAATCAAAAGGAGTGTATTCAACATAACAAAAAGTACATTTACAGTTTTATACCGCAAATGTACTCTTTTTCCCTAAAATAACTATTCCTATTTGGTGCGTTTTACAGTATAGATTACTTTTCCTTTCTTATCAATCATGTGCATATCCAGTTCTTTCTTGTCTGCCGTAAAGATAGAAAAGCCCGGTTCGGGACTACAGAACAGAGTGCCTTCCACTGGTTTTACCTTACGGCTCAACGAACCAGCCGAATTTACCACATAGTCGATATCACTGCCCGGCACACGAAGGTGCTGGAAGTTATGAATGTGTCCGCATGCATAGATATCCACCTTATGTTTACGGAGGATAGGATCCAGACGCTTCTGCATATCGCTGCGTTCACTGTCGTCTTTCGACGTTTCAGCATAAATGGGATGATGTCCGATTACGACTACCCAATCTTCTTTGGCAACAGTCAGTACAGAATCTATCCATGCCAATTGCTGATCCATATCTTGTTTACAGGCATCCGGATAAGTTTCGCTCTCGTTACGGTATTTGTCAATCAGAGGAGCGGTATCTATCATCACAAAACGGATGGCAGTTCCTTTCTTCTCAAAGACTTTGGTATAATAACGACCAGGCATCGACCAGCGACGACTCACATTGGTATAATCCAACACAGCCTGCGTATTACCCCGGTATTCATGATTTCCCAAGATCGGAAACCAGTCTATCATCAACTCGGGATGACTGTAAATCAACTCGTAGTTGGTCATCCAGAGCGGATCGTTAACGCTGCGCACACCTTCAAAATGGTGCACGTCTCCGGCTGCAAATACACACTCGGGACCAATAACATCCGCCATTTCTCCCATCAACTCGGCTATGGGCTTCTGGTCATAATAACCGTTACGTCCCAAATCGTTGGCCATATAAAAATTCAGTTGTTTCTCCAGTCCTTTCCAATCTTGCGGAGTCTGGGCACACACATTCAGGCAGATAGCCGTACCAATGACGGCAATCCATACCCATGTCAATACTTCTTTCATTCTTCTAATCATCATCAACGTTTTCATATACTTATTTTTAGAAACTTATTTTTAAACCTGCATTCATTCTCACGCCATAATATTCTGCCTGCATAGTACGATCCTTCGTTCCCTGGTAATAACGGAGCGGCTGGTTCAGCAGATTGTTCGCCTCAGCATAAAAGGTCATTTTCACCTTCTTGCCAAAGGTATAACTGGCGTTCACATCCATATAGTTCACAGCATCATAATATCTGTCATAAAATGTACTTGGGCCCATTTCATCGATAAAATCAGATGCAAAGTTATAGCTCAGGCGCACATTCAAGCCTCCTTTTTCAAAGTAAAGAGAGGCATTCGCCGTATGCTCGGGAGACCCCGGCAAACTCAACCCGCTCTCGTTCTCACGTCCTTCGAAGTTAAAGTCCTCCACGCGTGAGTGCGTATAAGTATAGGTTCCATAGAAACCCACATACTTCAAGGCCGGAGCAATGAAGCCGAAATCACGCTGATAAGAAAATTCCAATCCCCACAGATTAGCATTTCCTGCATTCTTGGGCTGAGTGAAACGGGTATATTCTGTTCCTTGGTATTCATAGTTGGTCAGTACCTGATCTACGATGAAATCGTCTATTTTCTTATAGAAAAAACCTGCGCTCACTAAACCTACACTCTTGAAATAATAATCGGCACTCAAATCAAAGTTATAAGAAATAGTCGGTTTCAAGTCAGAATTACCAATCTTTATTTCATTATCACCACGGTTGATATTCACACTGGGAACCAAAGCTGAATATTTGGGCCGGCTCAAGGTCTGCGTGTAAGAACCGCGTATCTTGAAATCATCATTTACATCCCATTTCACCAAAATAGAAGGAAGGAAATTCACATAACTGTTGGTCATGCGGCCGGTCTTGGTGGTCTTATCTGTCTCATCATCATAGTTACGGCCGGTATAACGAAGGGAAGTATGTTCCATACGGAGTCCCGCCATCAGGTTTATATCGGAAGCGAATTTATGATCAAACCGCACATACCCGGAACTTACAGTTTCACGAGCCTCAAAGTTCTCAGCCAATTCGGCTTGTACCTGTTCTTTATCGAACTGGGAAGCATCATTTAAATTCAATCCACCCACATATTCTTTACTGGCAAATGTTCCTACCTGATATTTGTCGCTCGGCATAAACTTATCCGTACTCTGGTCTACCGTATTTTTCAGGCTGTTGGTCATGAAGGCATCCTCGTCTTTCGGAGTATATTCGTAGAAGTCTATTTCTTTCTCTTTTGTTTTACGTACTACC
>ENA-OYCV01000074-OYCV01000074.1-human-gut-metagenome-genome-assembly--contig:-NODE-74-length-16079-cov-6.130617_pt1 | contig 16079 bp, 10 predicted proteins | sample MGYA00243461_ERZ652889 | MGnify/ENA primary metagenome ERZ652889 (study PRJEB26926, sample SAMN06164560) | human gut metagenome | biome: ENVO:00009003; feature: ENVO:2100002; material: ENVO:00002003... | reverse complement strand
TACGAGATTCGCCTTAGTCTCGTGGGCTCGGAGATGTGTATAAGAGACAGATGTCTATATAGTAATCATCAAATGGAGATTTTCATAGCTGTCGAGGTGAGACGAAGAAAAAATCATTCTCCAATAAGGAGTTGGTTACTATGGCAAAACGAATTGTAAATAAAGCAGAAAGAAATGCAGAAAGATATGACGCAAAAGAAACTGGATATCAGTTATATGAAGGCAGTCTGAAAGGTAATAAATTTGACAGGCTTATGCCCCTGATAGTATCAGAGCAGAATATCATACTTGCATATCGCAATATCTGCAAAAATAACGGGAGCAAAACTCCTGGAACAGATGGGAAGACAATAACAGAAATTCAGTCACTCCCAATCGAAACGGTCATTAAAACCGTCAGAAATAAATTGAACTTTTATCAGCCTAAAAAGGTCCGGCGTGTAGAAATACCAAAAGACAATGGAAAAACCAGACCATTAGGAATCCCAAGTATATGGGATAGACTGATACAGCAATGTATTCTGCAAATACTGGAACCGATTTGTGAAGCAAAATTTCATGAACGAAATAATGGGTTCAGACCATACAGGTCAACGCAAAATGCGATTGCTCAATGCTATAAAATGGCACAGTTGCAAAATCTGCATTTTGTAGTAGATGTGGACATTGTTGGATTCTTTGACAATATCGACCATAATAAGCTGATTCGGCAGTTGTGGGGACTTGGAATACAGGACAGGAAACTGATTATGATAATCAAACAGATGCTAAAAGCAGAAATCCTGTTTAATGACATTGTAATTACCCCGGAAACAGGTACACCACAGGGGGGATTTTATCCCCACTTCTTGCAAATGTAGTATTGAATGAGCTGGACTGGTGGATTGCTAATCAATGGGAGATGTTTAAAGTCAAAGATGGAAAATCCGGACTGGAATTTTACAGGACTGATAAGGAGGGAAATATCCTCACAATAGACAGGTCACCAAAGTGGAAAAAGCTGAGGGAAAAGACAGAACTTAAAGAAATGTACATTGTAAGATATGCAGACGATTTTAAGATATTCTGTCGGGACTATGTAACAGCTAAGAAAGCCATGTATGCAACAAAACTATGGCTTGCAGAGCATTTACATCTGCAAACAAGTGATGAGAAATCTGGAATCACAAACTTGCGTAAGAACTATACAACTTTTCTTGGAATCAAATTTAAAGTTGTTCCAAAAGGTGATAAATGGATAATCCGTTCACATATAGCCGACAAAAGTAAAGATAAGGTTATCAATAAGCTGCGGACTGTCTGGAAAGATATCAAAAATCCAAGCAAGCAAAGCGAAATTGATAAAAATATAAGTCTTTACAATTCAATGGTTATGGGTATGCACAATTATTACTGTATGGCAACAATGGTATCAGCAGATTTTGCAGAAATCGCCTATAAAGTGAATGGGAAAAGTAACGGTATGAACCACAATAACCGATGTTTTCCGATAACAAAAACGGGTGAGATAACCAGTAAATTTATCCAACAAAAGTATGGAAAGTCGAAGCAGTTTCGATGGATAAAAGGAAGAATGATTATTCCAGTAGGGTATGTGGCGTATGAATATCCAAAATACAAAAGGCGAGAAGTCAATAAATATGTGAGGAAGTATTCAGACATCGAAAACTGTATCAGTTATGATGTTATGAAATATATGATGGGAAATGCACATCTTTATCCGACCTTGGAGATGGCAGATAATGCCCTTTCAAGGTATATAGCACAAAAAGGAAAATGTGCAGTAACACACAATGCCCTGTCAATAACAGACATGGTATGTATGCACATAAAACCGTGCAAAGGTGAGCGAAATGACACATATAGGAATTTGATAATTTTATCCAAAGATGTGTCAAAATTGGTTGATGCAACAGAAAACAAAGTATTAAAGAAACTGTTGCAGAATTTAACATTGACCGTGGAAATGCAAGAAAAAATAAACAAACTCCGAAAACACAGGGAGTTGGAAGAAATACAATTCGAGGACTATATAGGCACTAAAATGTAATCTTAGTCGGTGGAACGCCGTGTGATGGGAAACTATCACGCACGGTGTGGAGTGGGGGAAAAGCCCGAGGTGGTAACACCAGAGGCTTACCTATCACTATTTGGTCAGATTCCTCAGTTCGATAAGCTGATCGCAACTATCCGAAGCAGGGAAATCTCTGCTTCTATTATTTTGCAGTCCCAGAGTCAGCTAAAGGCAATGTATAAGGATAGTGCAGATACCATTCTGGGCAACTGTGATACTACACTTTTTCTTGGTGGCAAAGAGAAAACTACCTTAAAGGAAATGAGTGAGCTTCTGGGGAAGGAAACCATTGACCTGTATAACACTTCGGAGACGAGGAGTAATCAGAAGTCCTTTGGATTGAATTACCAGAAAACAGGCAAACAGCTGATGACGGAAGATGAGATTGCAGTCATGGATGGAGGAAAATGTATCCTGCAGATCCGTGGTGCCAGACCATTTTTCTCGGATAAATATGATATCACGAAACACAAAAACTATCGGCTTCTTGCAGATGAAAACGAGAAGAACCGGTACAAAGTAGAAAAAGAGTTAAATCCGCAGTACACACCGAAACCCGAAGAAGAGGTGGAGGTAATTCAGGTGGAGCTGTCGGAGTAACCTTGGGAATGAACGAAAAATAATGAGGAAAGGAATAACTGACATTAGGTGCACCGGCTTTTTAGTCGGTGTATTTTCGTTCCCGTAAACACCTGAAAGAAGTCAGTTTTGGTGAATGTATATGGCATTTTTTAGCAGTGCAATTACAACTTTAAAAACTCTTGTAGTCGCAATCGGCGCAGGTCTTGGCGTGTGGGGTGTCGTAAACCTTCTGGAAGGATATGGAAATGACAATCCCGGCGCTAAGAGCCAGGGCATCAAACAGCTGATGGCTGGTGCCGGAATCATGCTGCTGGGAACTACCCTGATTCCACAGCTGGCAACATTGTTCTCTTAAGAGGAGTGGTAGATGAACACCATCATTGAGAGAATTACGGAAGCGATAAAGGATATCCTGATCGGGCTTATTAAGTCAAGTTTGGATAACATGTTCACGTCTGTCAATGAGCAGGTGGGAACCATAGCCGGGCAGGTGGGACAGACACCGCAGGGATGGAATGCAGGGATTTTTAATCTGATTCAGAATATATCCCAAACGGTGATTGTCCCCATTGCGGGACTGATCATCACCTTTGTCCTGTGCTATGAATTGATCACGATGGTAACACAGAAAAACAATTTCCATGAATTTGAGACTTATAACATTTTCCTCTGGATCTTCAAAGCGTATGTAGCCGTTTATCTGGTGACAAATACGTTCAATATCACGATGGCGGTCTTTGATGTTGGCCAGCATGTGGTCAACAATGCCGCCGGGGTGATATCAGGAAACACTGCGGTGGATGCAACAGAAGCAATTTCACGGATTGTGGATGCCCTGGAGGATATGGAGTTAGGGGATTTGTTCCTGCTATCCATGGAAACGATGTTGATCAGTGTTACCATGCACATTCTGTCAATTATCATTACGGTAATCTTGTTCGGAAGAATGATAGAAATTTACCTTTATACTTCCATAGCACCAATTCCGTTTGCCACCATGACCAATAAGGAATGGGGCAATATCGGAAACAACTATTTAAAAGGCTTGTTCGCACTGGCATTTCAGGGATTCTTCATGATGGTCTGTGTGGGAATTTATGCAGTTTTAGTAAATGCAATGACCATATCCAGTGACCTTCATGCAGCAATGTTTTCAGTAGCGGCTTATACCGTGATTCTTGCATTTTCATTATTCAAGACCGGAAGCCTTAGCAAATCAATATTCAATGCCCATTAACGGGCAGGAAAGGAGCGCATACCATGGCGTATGTACCAGTACCAAAAGACCTTACCAAGGTCAAAACAAAAGTAGCGTTAAATCTGACAAAGCGGCAGCTGATTTTCTTTTCACTTGCCGCAGTTGTGGGGATTCCGTTTTATCTGTTCATGAGAAAACCAATCGGTTCCAGTATTGCTGCCATTCTGATGGTAACGATCATGCTTCCATTTTTCTTCATGGCAATGTATGAAAAAGACGGGCTTCCCTTTGAAAAAGTGGTGGCAAATATCATTCGACAGAAGTTTATCTGTCCAGCGGTAAGACCATATAAGACAGAAAATTTTTATCAGGAGATTTCCACCCTTGTAAAAAAGGAGGGTGTGCCGGATGGCAAAAAAGACAAAGCAGGAGGCTCAGCAGGAGCGTCTGTCTCTGGCGGAAAAAAGAAACCGTCAGGAAAGAAGAAACAAAAAAAGCAGAAAAGAAAGAGAACAGGAAAAGCGTAAGAAGAAACAGGAACGGGATTGCAGGAAACAGAAAGGCATTCCTACAACTGCACAGCAGAGCATTCCGTATATTCGGATGCTGCAGGATGGTATCTGCCAGGTGACAAAGACCTTTTTCTCTAAGACGATTCAGTTTTATGACATCAATTATCAGCTAGCTTTAAATGAGGATAAGACCACGATATTTGAGAATTACTGTGATTTCTTAAATTACTTTGATTCTTCCATCAGTGTGCAGCTGTCCTTTATCAATCAGCAGGTGGATGTGGCAGAATTTGAGAAAAGTATTGATATTCCGGATCAGAACGATGACTTCAATTCCATTCGTGAAGAATACCGTACTATGCTGAAAAATCAGCTTTCCAAAGGAAATAATGGTCTGGTAAAGACGAAGTATATCACTTTTGGAATTGAAGCAGAAAGTCTGAAGGTAGCAAGACCAAGGCTTGAAAGAATCGAAACAGATATCTTAAATAACTTTAAGGTTCTGGGAGCACAGGCACATTCTTTGAATGGACTGGAAAGGCTGGAGATTCTGTATCATGTGTTCAACCAGGATCGGATTGAACCATTTAAGTTCCAGTACAAGATGCTTCCGGAAACCGGATTAAAGACCAAAGATTTTATTGCACCGACTTCCTTTAACTTTTCCAAGAATCAGACATTTTTGATGGGAAGAACGATGGGAAGTGTGAGTTACCTTCAGATTCTTGCACCGGAGCTGACAGACCGGATGCTTGCAGATTTTCTGGATGTGGATGACAGCATCAATGTCAACATTCATATCCAGTCCATTGATCAGAGTTCAGCAATCAAGATGATCAAGAGTAAGATTTCTGATCTTGATAAGATGAAGATCGAAGAGCAGAAGCGTGCGGTACGTTCCGGTTATGATATGGACGTGCTTCCATCGGACCTTGTGACTTATGGCGAAGAGGCAAAGAATCTGCTGGAAGATCTGCAGTCCAGAAATGAGAGAATGTTCCTTGTGACAGTTCTGGTAATGAATACCGCAAAGAAGCGTCAGAAGCTGGATAATAATATTTTCCAGGTGCAGGGGATCGCACAGAAATATAACTGTTCCTTAAAACAGCTGGATTATCAGCAGGAAGCAGCACTCATGTCCTGTATTCCGCTTGGAGTCAATCGAATTGAAATTCAGAGAGGGCTTACCACATCTTCAACAGCGATCTTCGTGCCATTTACGACACAGGAACTGTTTCAGGAAGGGGAAGCTCTTTATTATGGATTGAATGCATTATCCAACAACATGATCATGGTTGATCGGAAACGTCTGAAGAACCCGAATGGACTGATTCTTGGTACACCAGGTTCCGGTAAGTCATTCTCAGCAAAGAGGGAAATTACAAACTGCTTTTTGATTACGGAGGACGATATCATTGTCTGTGATCCAGAAGCCGAATATTCGGCACTTGTGCAGGCGCTGCATGGGCAGGTGGTAAGAGTTTCGCCGGTATCTGACCAGTATATCAATCCAATGGATCTGAACCTGAATTATTCTGAGGAAGATAATCCGCTGTCATTGAAAGCAGATTTTATCCTGTCTTTGTGTGAGCTGATTGTTGGAGGAAAGAATGGATTGGAACCGGTAGAAAAAACGATTATTGACCGTTGTGTGCGGTTAGTATATCAGGAATACCTTGCCGATTCAATACCGGAGAAGATGCCAATCCTGGAGGACTTATACAACCTTCTGAGAAAACAGGAAGAGCCGGAAGCACAGCGGCTGGCTACTTCATTAGAGATCTATGTTACAGGCTCTTTGAATGTATTTAACCATCAGACAAACGTGGATATCAATAACCGCATTGTCTGCTTTGACATCAAAGAATTGGGAAAACAGCTGAAAAAGATTGGGATGCTCGTAATCCAGGATCAGGTCTGGAACAGGGTAACGATGAACCGTTCTGCCCATAAGTCCACCAGATACTATGTGGATGAGTTCCATCTTCTTTTGAAGGAAGAGCAGACTGCAGCCTACAGCGTGGAGATTTGGAAGCGATTCCGTAAATGGGGTGGTATCCCAACGGGCATCACCCAGAATATTAAGGATTTATTGTCTTCCAGGGAAATAGAGAATATATTTGAAAATTCAGATTTTATTTATATGCTGAACCAGGCTTCCGGAGACAGGCAGATTCTTGCAAAACAGCTGAATATCTCACCAACCCAGCTGTCCTATGTAACCAACAGTAATGAGGGGGAAGGACTTCTGTTCTATGGAAATGTCATTATCCCGTTCGTAGACAGATTCCCGAAGAATTCCCTCTATAAAATCATGACAACCCGCTTAGAGGAAACTTCCGAAGCAGGTTAAATCAAAGGAGAAGACAATGTTACGAGCAATTTCATATGTATTAACTTTTAGTGGCGGTGCTGTATTTGGCATCGCTTTTCTCTGTTTATTACAGGCAGGGAAAGGGTATCCGAAAAAGGAGGAGTAAGTAGTGGCAGAACAGAGAATGAAAGTCAGGGATAAGAAAGTCCAGAAGATGACCAAAGATGGTCTGGTGGAAGAAAACCTGACGGATAAATCTTCTGTTCGTGTCAGTAACCGTGTCAGTGATGTGCAGATGGGAATAAAACAGGGGGAAAAAGCAGAAAACCTTGTGGATAAGTCTCCCCGCCAGTCTAAGCGAAGCGGGAAAAATATCCGTCCCTCTGTGCAAAAATCCAGGGATGCACCGGAACTGATGCGAACGGAGAACCAAAGTGAGGATTTTGGACAAAATAGAAAGCAACAAAACCGGAAAAGAATCCGTGCTGTGAACAGAAAAGAATCAAGATTTGCGGAAAAATCCGAAGCCAGCCAGTCAGGGAGACTGAAAGAAAAACGTGCGGATCTTTCAGAAAACAGAGGAGACAGCCGGAGTAAGAAGAATGGTGGAAGTAAGAAACCAAAGCAGAAACAGCGTCTGAAATTTGCTTATGAAGAGACTGGTGCTTCTGTGAAAAATGACAAAGATATGGAGAAATTGAACCAGATGGATACGGATGGAGTCAATTTCCGTCATCAGAAACAGAAGGAAAAAGCCAAAAAGTTTTCTTATGAGGAACCAAGAAAGAAAAAGGAAGCAAAGCAGCATTCCAAGAAGGCACAGGTTTATCAGGCAAATGAAGGAGAGGGTTCTGGAAAGAAGAAATCCCGCCTGAAGTTTGGCGAAGGGGAATCTGTGAAAACAGAAAAAGCTTTTGTTGTTAAGAAAGCAGGAAGTGCAACTTCCGCAGCATTGCACCGTGAGATCAGTAAAAATGAAGACGATAATGCGGCAGTAGAAGGTGCCCATAAGTTGGAAGAAGGCTGCGAAGGTATTTACCGGCTGGAACAGAGAAGTGCCAAACAAAGGAAACAGAGGGCTTCCAGAAAGAGAAGCAGACTGGAGAGACAGGCAGAGAAACAGACACAGGCGGCAGCCCGTCAGGAGCAGAAGAAGCTAAAAAAACAGATTCAGAAGCAACAGATCAAACGGGATTATGCCAAAGCAAAACGAAGTGAACAGACAGTAGGAACAGCTACAAAAGGTACGATTGATTATATCAAGAAGATTGGCGGCAAAGTCACCAACTTCTTTAAAGAAAACCGGAAGGTGTATATCAGTGTGGCAGTTCTGATCGGATTGATGTTTCTGATTATAACGAATGTCACGTCATGCTCTGCAGTATTTTTACAAAATGTGATCACTTACACGGGAACCAGTTATCTGTCATCGGATCAGGCAATCCGGGAAGCGGAACTGTATTATACACAGTTGGAAGCTAATCTGCAGGAGCGGATTAACAACATGGAGTCTGAAGAACCGGGACATGAGGAATACCGATATAACATCGGGCCTATTGAGCATGATCCGTTTATCCTGATCAGTTATCTGTCAGCAAAGTATGAGGAGTTTACTTTTGAACAGGTCAAGCCTGAACTGGATGCATTGTTTGCAGAGCAATATCATCTGACTACAGAAGCGGTCAATGAGACTGTGACAGAGACAGCAACAGTAAGAGTTGGAGAATCTTTGGGACAGGTTGTAACAAGCGGATATTGTAATTGTCCAATCTGCTGTGGTATTTGGAGTGGAGGACCAACTGCCAGTGGAGCATATCCAACAGCCAATCACACCTTAGCGGTAGATGCTTCCAATCCGTTTGTTCCAATGGGAACAAAGGTGGTAATGAATGGTGTCGAATATACGGTAGAAGATACCGGAGCTTTCGCAAGATACGGGGTACAGTTTGACGTCTACTATGATAATCATGCGGCGGCATCTGCACATGGACATCAGACATGGGAATGTTATCTGGCAGATGATAATGGAAGTCAGGAAGTGGAAGTGACTAGGACAAGGGATGTAGATGTGCTGAATGTTACCTTAAATAGTGGAAACCTGATGTCAATCTGTCAGGACAGGCTGGGATTTTTCCAGAAAGAACTGTTCAGTGCCTACAACGATACAAAAGGCAACTTGCAGATGTTTGCAACACCGGTTGATTTTAACTGGTACTCCAGTGTGACCAGCTATTATGGATACAGGATTCATCCAATATCAGGAGCAAATCAGCTTCATAATGGTATGGATATCGGAGCACCGGAGGGAACAAAAGTGATGGCAGGACTGACCGGAACAGTTACAACTTCTGCTTATAACGACAGCTATGGAAATTACGTCATTATCAAAGACAGAAAAGGTTATGAACTGCGGTATGCACATTTAAGCAGCCGGAGTGTATCTGCAGGAGCATCCGTCACGAAAGGTGATGAGATAGGTCTTGTAGGAAATACTGGTAATTCCACAGGAAGCCATCTTCATATTGAACTTCTGAAAAATGGAGAGCGGTTAAACCCGATCTTTTATCTGGAAACTGGAGAAGGAGCAGGCTTTGGCGGCAATGAATATACCAGTGAAGCAGCACAGCGTTTGTTAAATGAAGCAGCGAGATATCTTGGAACACCATATGTATGGGGTGGATATTCCCCAAGTGGATTCGATTGTTCTGGATTTGTAAGCTACTGTCTGACAAACTCTGGTGTAAGGAATACAGGAAGACTAACAGCACAGGGACTGTACAACATTTGTACACCAGTATCCCAGTCGGAGGCACAGCCGGGAGATTTGATTTTCTTTACTGGAACTTACGACGCAGGGGAGCCGGTAACGCATATCGGAATCTATGTAGGCAATGATCAGATGATCCATTGTGGACATCCAGTGCAGTATACGTCCATCAATTCCCCATACTGGCAGAGCCATTTCTATGGATTTGGACGATGGTAAGAAAAAAGGGCGGCTGCATCAGCCGTCCGGAAAGGAGAAGCGATGAAAAGTCTTGAAAAAGCAACGGCAGATTATGAGAAAGTCAAGGAAAAAATGGAAGCATCCAAAGCCAGATATGAAGCAGATTTAAAGCGTTTCAAGGCTGCGGAGATTGCAAAAACAGAAGCGGAAAATCTGGAAATTGTAAAAATTATCCGTGCAATGGATATGAGTATTCCGGAATTGGAAGCTTTCAAAAAGAGAATGAAAAATGGACTGCCCGGCAGGGTAGAAATACAGAAGGAGGAAACAAAAGCCGATGATGAATCTGGAAAAAATGAAACAGAAGAAGAGAACAATTACTAAAAGCAGGGTAAAAAAGAGCCTGCTTGCAGCAACGACATTTCTTTGCCTGACAACACCTTTGCTCCAGACACAGACTGCTTATGCAGCTGAGAATACCACACCTGCAATCACGATTGAGAAACCGGATGGCTGGAAACAGGGAGAAACAACCATTGCTGTTACGGTAGATGCTAGCCATATGCCGGAAGGTTTCTCAATAGCAAAGATTGAAGCAAAAGCAGGAAAAGATGGAAGCTGGCAGGATGTAACCGGAAGCGGAAGTATCACGATCACTGGAAATCAGACAGTGTATGTGCGTGTGACAGATGGTGAGGGGAAGGTCTATGAGCAGAATCGCTCTATTAAGTGTTATGACACGGAAAAGCCGACACTCTCTGCTTCTCTGACAGATGGTGTGCTGACGATTCAGGGGAATGATACAGTATCCGGGATTACTGCGGTAACCGTCAATGGCACCACTTATACAGACTTGAAGGATGGAATGCTGAGAGTGCAACTGACACAGAAAGATTTTACTACAAAGCAGATTGAGATTACGGTAACAGATGGTGCTGGAAATACTTCTGAAAAGTATGTGTTGCAGAATCCTTACTATGAATGGGCAAAGAAGCAGGCAGAAAAACAGAAATCTTCCAGTGACAGCAATGGTGCAATGGCAACTACGACCAGTGCAGATGCAATGGGGACTGAAAAAACAACGACTTCTCCGCTTCCGCAGGATGCACAGGCTTCTGAGCCGACAGATGCAAAAGGGACCGTGGATGATCGGACAGTAACAGGTATTGAGAAACAGCTTAATAAAGAAGGCGAGACGGCAGAATCCGTTACAAAAACAGCTACGGAAGGAACAAAAGAGTTTTATACCATTTCAACGAAGAGTGGTAAGATTTTCTATCTGATTATTGACAATTCAAAATCTCAGGATAATGTGTATTTCCTTACCGAAGTCAGTGAGAAAGATCTGATGAACTTCACACTTTCTGATTCAGTGACACTTCCGGAAGTGGATACGGTTTATGCAGAACCAGAGAAAAAAGCAGAGGAAGAAAAACCGGAAACGACAGAGTCAGCTGAGAAAGATAAGGTAGAGGATGATATTCAGATGCCGGAAGATAAAAGTCCATTCGGAACGTATCTTTTGATTGCACTGGTTGCAGTCGGAGCTGCGGCAGGAGGATATTATTTCAAAGTCTATAAACCAAAGCATGAATATGATGACGAAGATGAGATGGAAGAGGATGAAGATGAATCCGAAGATTCAGAGTCAGAAAAACGGGAAGTAGACGATGCAGATGAGCAGGAAGAAAGTGCAGAACCGGAAATCCTGAGAGATGAAGATTTTAATGATGATGTACTGGAAGATGAAGAAGAGGAGCAGGAGTAAATGAAATTAGTGATTGCAGAAAAGCCATCGGTTGCGATGGCACTGGCTTCCGTGCTTGGAGCCAGAACAAGAAAAGATGGCTACGTGGAGGGAAACGGTTATATCGTTTCCTGGTGCGTAGGACATCTGGTTGGATTATGCGATGCATCGGAATACGATGAAAAATATAAAAAATGGAGATATGAAGATCTGCCGATTGTGCCGGAATGCTGGAGACACAAGATTTTGGAGGGCACAAAGAAGCAGTTCGGAATCTTGAAAAAACTGATGAGAGATTCCAAAGTAGATGAAGTGATCTGTGCTACTGATGCAGGACGTGAAGGAGAGTTAATCTTTCGTTTGGTGTATGAGCAGGCAGGATGCAAAAAGCCGATGAAGCGGCTCTGGATCTCTTCTATGGAAGAACAGGCAATTAAAGATGGATTTGCGTCATTAAAAGACGGTTCGTGTTATGACAGTCTCTATCAGTCAGCACTTTGCAGGGCAAAGGCAGACTGGCTGGTGGGAATCAATGCGAGCCGTCTTTTTTCCGTTCTGTATAACCAGAATCTGAAAGTTGGAAGAGTACAGACACCAACACTTGCCATGATCGTGGATCGAAATCAGAAGATCAAGGAATTTACCAAAGAAAAATATTATATGGCTCATATCAAGTTTGACGATATGGATGCGGTCACAGAGCATTTTCAGAAAAAAGAAGATGCAGATAGAGTGGCTGCGGACTGTATGGAGCGTATGTGCGAAGTGGAGAAGGATGATGTGAAAGAGAAAACGGTTCGCCCTCCAAAACTCTATGATCTGACCACTCTGCAGAGGGAAGCAAACAGAATGTTTGGCTATACCGCTCAGCAGACATTGGATGCCGTGCAGGAGATGTATGAGCAGAAGCTTGTTACTTATCCGAGAACAGACAGCCAGTATCTGACAGATGAGATGGGAGAAAGCACAGAAACTCTGATTCAGATGTTGCTTGGGAAAATGCCCTACGCCGAAGGGCTGGAATATCAGCCGGACGTGAGTAAGGTATTAAATTCAAAGAAAGTATCTGATCACCATGCAATTATCCCGACCATGGAAGTAGCAAAGGCAGATATAGGTAAACTGAAAGAACGAAACTGCAAGATTTTGTATCTGATCAGTGCCAGGGTACTGACAGCAACCGCAGATCCTTATATTTATGAAAGCCATAAATGCCAGATTACCTGTAATTATCATACGTTTTATCTCACGGCAAAGAAAACAAAGCAGGAAGGATTCAAGTCGATCGAAAATAAATTGAAACAGTTCTTTGGCGTAAAGAGTGAAAAAGAAGAGCCGGAGCTGGATATCTGGGATGGCAAGCATTACGGTCCTTGTGATTCTTTTGTATCGGAGCATTTTACACAGCCACCGAAACAGTACACAGAAGATACCCTGCTTTCTGCGATGGAACGTGCAGGGAATGAAGAACTGACCGAAGATACAGAAAAGAAAGGACTTGGCACACCGGCAACAAGGGCAGCAATCATTGAAAAACTGATTCAGTCTGGTTTTGTGAAAAGGGAAAAGAAAAATCTGGTGCCGACAGATGATGGCAATGTCCTGATTACGGTTCTGCCGGATGAGATTAAATCTCCGAAGATGACAGCAGAGTGGGAAATGGCATTGAATCACATTGCCCAGAATACAGAGACAGCAGATGAATTCCTAAATGGGATTACAGAGCTGATGCAGGAACTGGTTGCCAGATATCAGGGGATTTCAGAAGAAAAGAAAGAGCAGTTTCAGGGAAAAGCAAAAGGAGAAGTCATTGGCAAATGTCCCCGCTGTGGAGCTGATGTCAGGGAAGGAAAAGTAAACTTTTACTGTTCTGACCGGAACTGTGCTTTTGCCTTATGGAAGAATGATAAATTCCTTGCAAGCCAGGGAAAAAAGATGGATAAGGCGGCAGCAAAGAAGTTCCTGTCTAAAGGAAAAATCCATTATAAGGATCTGTTATCCAGAAAAACAGGGAGACAGTATGAAGCAACCGTGGAGATGGTTGATCCCGGCGAGGGAAATGTGCAGTTCAATCTGAGTTTCCCGCAACGATAAGCAGTGTATTGCAGGCAGTCTAAGGACTGTCTGTTTTCATACAAATATTATGAAAGAGAGGACCTTAGCATGAAGAAAAAAGGTAATTTTAGAAAAGTAGTATCTGGCTTGCTGGCAGGCATGACAATGCTAAGTACAGTGTTATCTCCGATGACAGCATATGCAGCGGAGATCCAGCCAGAGAAAAAACCGCCACTTTATGAGGACGTGAAAGACCTTCTGGATGAAGATGAGGTGGTGACTGCCAAAGATTATGAAATCGAAACAGGCAGTGTATTTGATGTGAAATCAGATTACACAGGACTGGAAATCAAGGATGATAACAAGGTCAAAGTCACATTCGAGGAAGCAAAGAACGACAAGGATGAGGATTTTACGACAGATCATGCGGACACTTACAAAGCGGTCTATTATGTGGAACCGGTAAATCAGGAGCATCCGAAGTACCAGATCAGCCGAAAACTGATTGTGCGTGAGAAAGCAACAGAAGCTCAGACAGAGGTGGCAGGGAGTGAAGCAGTGACCGAATCCGAAAAAGCTGTAAGTGAACAGCAGACAGAGGAAGCGGAGGATTCCGAAGCAGACTCGGAGGTTACCGATATTGACGCTGATGAATTTGATGATTTGGTAGAGCAGGCACAGAACCAGGATACCTATGATGAAGAATCAGGGTTAGAGCTTCATGATGTTTTGGAACAGGCAGGAGACGAAGGTGTGGATCTTGATTCTATGGAAGAAGGAGAGATTGCAACATTTGAAGCAGTTTCAGCTTATTCAGCAAGAAGTACACAGCAGGTAACAATTGAAAAAGGACCACTGTATAGATATGCAGATTATAATCTTGGAACCTACCTGACAGAGCCGTACTATATCAGCTACGGAAGCGTCAGAGCAATTGCGTATTGTGTACAGCCAGCAAAGCCAGGACCTGGATCTGGAAATTATACAATTACAAAGATTGGAGACAATCAGGCGTTAGCAAAAGTGTGCTATTACGGTACAGATGCCGCAGGAAGTGAAAGCTTTTTTGCAAATAAATACACGGATTTTTCAGAAGGAAAAAGATTCATCATTATTCATATGGCTGCATCATATGCCAACGGAAGTAGTGATGCCTTTTACGGAACAAATGCTACAGGAGAGGCTTTGGCAAAAGAACTCTATAATTATTGTGTGAATAAGCCGGAAATACCAGATGTAGCGATGTCATTTTCAAAGCCGAATGTAAAAGCTTATGTAGATGGAAATGTTCAGAGAACGGAGAACATTCAGTTCAACGCATCTTCCCAGCAGAAAATCACAATGGACTTACCAAAAGGAGTAAAGCTCCATAATGTATCTACTGGAACCGTAAGTGCGGCAGGTGCAAGCGTAACAATTGGAGGAGGAACCACGTTTTATCTTTCAGCGCCTCTGACACAGACAAAAGATGTAAGCGCTACTTTTTCTGCAAAAATGAAGGGAAGTATTACAAAAGATTATTCAGCATATAAACTGACTACGAATGCAAGTGTTCAGGATCTGGCATTTGTGTTTGGAGAAGGTGTCGCTGATGAAAAATATGTAAGCTTAAAGGTGTCCTGGATTGAACAGGCTACGATTGAAATCGTAAAGAAAGACGACACGGCGGATGTTAATCTTGCGGGTGCAGTATTCGGTATATACAGCGATGAGTCTTGCACAAAACTGATCACTCAGATGCCGGCAACAGATAAGAATGGAAAATCTTCTGTTACGATCATCAAGACACAGGATACTGTTTATCTGAAAGAGATCATAGCACCACAGGGATATGTGGTAAATGCAACGGCAACAAATGTAAAACTGGTAGCAAGTAAGACCTCAGCTGTAACCGTGGAAAATAAGGAACAGCTGGCAGAGCTTACCATTTACAAAGAAGGACAGGTGCTTACCGGAGCAGATGTCAGTGAGAATGGAACGGTATTCCAGTATGAAAACCGCAGACAGAAAAATGCAGTATATAACGTGTATGCCGGAGCAGATATCGTAACTGCTTATGGCACAAAAGTGTACAGCAAAGGGGACCTTGTAAAAGAAAATCTGACAACAGGTGAGAATGGTTCTGTTACACTGAAGAACCTGCATCTTGGATGCTATGTGGTGAAAGAAGCAAAAGCACCGGACAATTTCTATAACGGCAGCGAAGAAAAGCCAGTGACTCTGACCTATGCCGGACAGAATAAAGAAGTTGTATTTGCAGATGTGACTTTTAACAACGAGAGACAGAAAGCAGATGTTTCCGTAGTAAAACAGGATAAAGATACCAAGAAACCACTGAATGGCGGTATTTTTGCTCTATATGCATCCGATGATATTAGAAATGCAGACGGAACCGTTGTTGTGAAAAAAGGAACATTGATTGAGAAAGCAACTACTGGAGCAGATGGAACTGCAAAATTCACAGCAGATCTTCCGATTGGATATTCCTATTCTGTAAAAGAAGATCAGGCGCCGGAAGGCTATGTAAGAAATACAGAAGATGTGTATACGTTTAAGTTTTCTTATACCAATGATAAAGAAGCAACCGTATCATTTGCCCATACCTTCAGCAATGACCGTGTGACAGCAAAGATCAATTTATTCAAAGTTG
>ENA-OYCV01000048-OYCV01000048.1-human-gut-metagenome-genome-assembly--contig:-NODE-48-length-19817-cov-8.355379_pt1 | contig 19817 bp, 22 predicted proteins | sample MGYA00243461_ERZ652889 | MGnify/ENA primary metagenome ERZ652889 (study PRJEB26926, sample SAMN06164560) | human gut metagenome | biome: ENVO:00009003; feature: ENVO:2100002; material: ENVO:00002003... | reverse complement strand
CTCGGAGATGTGTATAAGAGACAGCTATTGCTGTTTTATATCGTTGCTGCTGTTCTTGCTGTTCAAGACGCTCGTGCCGTTCTTGCTGCTCGTGCCGATTCAGACGATTCTGCCGTTTCTCTTGATAATCCTCCCCGTAAAGGAACTACACAGATTTAGTCTTGCTCTTTCCGTTGCTCTTTATAATACTACTACTGCAAATAATATAGCTGATGTTATATCTACTACTAAAGCTGATTCTATTATTGCTGCTAATGCTGGCAGAGAAAGTTAGCACTTGTTCAACCCTCTACGGGGGGTCGGCAATAAGCTGATACATCTAAGATTGCTAAATCTGCTCGATTTGCTGATTTTACTGATGCTACTAATCTTGTTAATGCAGAAATTCTTCTTTTCCGATATTCGGCTGTATTTTGCTGCTTTCGATAAACGCTCGTTGAATAGCTCTCTCGCTTTCAGACATTCGCTGTACGCCATTTTCTTTATCGAATTGATAGTTTATATTGTTTTAAATCAAAGTTGCTGTATCAGCCTTAGAAGTGGATTAAAACTAATTGTTAAAATATGTTTAATAAATATGGTCGTATTGCTGATTATGTTTATACTTGCAGAAACAAAAATGATATGAATAATATAACTGATAAAATTAGAGCTTATAAACGAGATGATTATAAGACTGAATTTAAGTCTGGTTCTCGTAAAGATAAAAAGCCTACTAATCGTAAAAGTAAAATGAAATTAGGCGGTGCTGGAATTGATTGTTTAACTAAATAATAGTAATCATGTTAATACTTAACAGCAAATTAAAAACTTATTCTGTAAAACTTCCTACTGATATTAGTGAAGTTGATAATGATTATTTTGATAATCTTTTAAAAGATATTAAACTTGCTCCTAATTATTCTATTGTTGCTATTTGTTATGTCGATAGATTGTTTAGTGTTGTTTCTGATTTTAAAAATAATGCTGGTTCTAAACAAGCTAATGTTATTCCTCTTATTGCTAAATTAAACGATACAGAAAACAATCTTTCTTTTAAACAAGGTGATATTGTTGTTTGTAATCCTACTGAACTTGAAATGGGAACTCATTTATCTTTGAAACAAAATGCTATTGGTTTAGCTAATGTTGCAAATTATGTTATTCAAGATAAAGAACTTTATAATGATGTTATTAGTGGTAGATTTTTTAATGATGGCAAATCTTTAGGTGCTGCCGAAGCTAAAACTACTGCTCCTGATGTTATATTTGTAGAGTTTAAGATTGTTCCTAATTGTGCTATTAAAGGTTCTTATTCTCCTAAAGAGAATATTTATTGTACTATGAAAGAATATCATAAAAGTGATTTGAATTAATAATATCTTTTTGCAATTACATAAGTCCGTTATACCGCTGATAGTGTTCATCGTAATTCTATTAGCGGTATTTTTGTTTTTGTTTAAAATATAATAAATGGATTCAAAAGAAGAAAAATTAGACAATGTTCTTAAAGGTATTGATTTTGGTGCTGATTATGTTTTAGTTTATAAGGATTTGGATAATGTTCTTGATGATATTGATTTTGCTAATGATACTGAAAGACTATTAACTCAATCAATAATTCGTAGTCTCGAAGAAGAAGCCAGCAAACAATTTGTTAAAGAACTTGCTGTTGATATTCCTTATATTGGAACCGCGCAACGAAATCTTCTTCGTAAGAAAGTTGTTGAAAGCTATCAAGAACTTAAAGAAGCTCGTAATACGCTTCCTATTGAAGAATATAAGAAGTTTAGAGACGAACTTATTATTCAGAAGAAAGCCGAAGTTAATGCTATTGAAGTTGAACGTCGTCTAAAGAAAGCTGATAGAAATCGCAATTATAAACTTTGGGTCAAGCTTTCTCGTAAGTATGGAATTGCTTATGCTAATTGTTATTTGCAATTTCATAAACAACTTAAAGTTGTTGAGTTTGACGAAGAACTTAATAATGCTTATATAGATGCGTGGTCGTAGAATTGATAGTCTTTTGACTATAAATAAAACTGGGATGCCGGAAGCTCCTAATCTTACTCAATTACTTGATAAAGATGTTAAGCTTCTTTATCTTCGTGATAAAAGTAAGAATAAGGAAATGTATATTAAAGAAGTTGGAGTTATATATTATTTAGGCGACCCTAAAGGTCCTTGTCTTAGTGCCGGTCTTAGTCGTAGTGAAGCTCTTCAAAAAGCACGTGAAAATTTTGATTTACCTACTACTTATACTCCCGATTTACTTGTTGAGAAATTAATTAAACGTTATCACGATAATCAAACTGGTATTGCCGGTCAAGCTGTTGAAGCTCTTCAAAAAGCTATTCATAATATTACTATTTCTACTAATATTATTAATGAGCAATTAAATGATAAACTTCAATCTGGTTTATCTGCCGAAGATGCTGGAGTTTTTATTGATTATATGGATAAGATTAATAAACGTATTACTGATTTGCCTGCTCTTATTGCTTCTTTGAAAAAAGCAGAAGAAGAAGCTGCTTATGAAGAAGAAACTCGAACTGCTCGTGGTGGTATGAAAGTTACAAGTAGTATGATTGAAGAAGATTTTTAAAATTATATTATGAATATAGAAAATAGATATAGTCAAGTTCGTCTTATATTTGAAGAAGCTGCTCATAAATATCATGATACTCTTGGTAACGAATATGTTTCTACTACTACTCTTTTACACGATTTAGCTCCTAAATTTGATAAGAAATATTGGTTACATAAGAAAGCTGTTCAACTTGGTATTACTGAAAAAGAATTAGAAGAACAATGGAATACTATTACTAAAGAAGCTTGTGAACGTGGTACTAATGTTCATAATGGTCTTGAAGATGGTATTAAAGGTAGTAGTAAATTTAAGCAAGCTATTCAATATCTTAATACTGATGAAGATGGCGGCGAAATGATTACTGTTGCTGATTTGAATACAATTAATGCTAATTATAAACTTCTTGATATTAAACAATTCAAAGAAGCTACTGATAATAAATATGATAATCTATATGAAGTTTTTGAAAAATATACTAATCACGGTTATAAGATTTATGCCGAGATTGGAATGTTCTTAATAGATTATCTTATTAGTGGAACTATTGACGTTCTTCTTGTTAATGAATGGGAGAATAAGGCTGTTATTGGTGATTGGAAGACAAATCGCTCTGGACTTCGTTTCACTGCTGGTTATTATCGTAAAGATAAGAAACAACATCCTGCTCAACTTACAAGCGATTGGGTTGAAAAGAAAGAATTTCTTCTTCCTCCTGTTCAGCATCTTCCTCATTGTAATGGAAGTATTTATAATCTTCAACTTTCTATGTATGGTAAAGCTGTTAACTTAATTACTGGTCTTGTAATTAAAGGCTGTTGGCTTGCTCATATTGATTGTGATTTTGAACTTAATGAATATGGTATGCCGAAACGTTTTGAAGATGGTCTTTATCATATTAAAGAAAATCCGGTTGAAAAGATTACTTTTTATAATCTTCCTTATAGAGAACAAGAAATAGATGCTATTCTTGCTGATAGAAAATTAAAACTTAAAGCTCAAAATGTTAAACGTAATTTTACTTTAGGATTATGAAAAATATAATATATGGAGTTATAGCTGGTCTTATTGTTGGTAGTATTTTTGGTTTTGTTGTTTGTGATAATAATGTTGAAGCTGAACGTATTTATATCCCTTACGGGGGGTCGGATACTGCTTGTGTTTCTGAATTGGCTGCTACAAAAGAATTACTTCTTCGTACACAAGATAGTCTAAATTCTTATAAAGCTGATACTACTATAAGCGCTGAATTATTTGTTGCTAAATATAAACTTGAACGTATTAGATATTATAACAATATTGCTGCTAAAGGTAATAATATTAAATATCTTAGAGGTTGGATTAATCGTGTTCTTAATGAATAAAATACTATGATTGAATTACGTAATAATGGACATATAAGAGTAGTTGTAGAAGAGTATATTGATTATCTTGAAGATGACAATTATCATTATAAAGTTGTTAGACTTCAAGTTCGTGCTTCTTTTCTTGGTTTTAAATATTGGGTTAATATTTATACTTACTCTACTGATGATTTAAGCGATGATTATCTTGAACGTGAAGTTATAGATATTTATAATAAGATTGTTTATCCTAATAAATATTTTGTGACAAATGCCGACAATACTTAATGTTCCTGCTGTTAGAGTGGCAAAGATAAGTATCTATGACGAAAACGATAAAGTTGTTTATAAAAGTGTTTATGAAGCTGCTGTTGTTAATAATATAAAGAAACAAGCTATTAGTCGTTGTTGCAAAAATAATGCTAAAGCTGGCAAACTTCGTTATAGATTACAAGATTATTATTTTGTTTATGTCGATAAATAATTATATATTATGGCTGATTTTCGTTTAGCTTATAAAAAGATTGAAGCTGCTGAGGGCGGTTATGTTAATGACCCTGATGATAAAGGCGGCGAAACTTATAAAGGTATTTCTCGTAAAGCTAATCCTGATTGGAATGGTTGGATAAGTATTGACCAAATTAAAAAGGCTCATCCTACTACATTTAAAAATATTCTTAAAAGAACTCCAGAATTAGAAAAGAAAGTTCAAGACTTGTATAAAGATAAATATTGGGATTGTTTTGAACTTGATGATATTCCTAATCAATTAGTTGCTGAACAAATATTTGATACTGCTGTTAATTGCGGACAAGTTGCTGCTATTAAATTTATTCAAAGAGTTCTTGATTTAAGAGAAACTGGAGTTTGGTCTTTAGATTTGCTTTATAAACTTGTTGCAATTAAAAATTAATTAAAATAACAGAATCATGAAGAAGTTACTAATAGTCGTATTAATTATAGCGTTAATTAATTTATTTATAACAATAATAATTTTAAATAAGTCGGAGTATAGAAGAAATACGAATCTAACAAATGTGTTCCCCGATACAACTGTTACTAATATTCGGATTGATTCTGTTACTTATGATATAAAACGAATTGATAGTACAATTATTAAGTATAATGAATATGAAAAAGACATCGAAAATAAAGTTCTTAGTCTTGACGATAGTGCTACTGTTATCTTGTTCTATGAACTTATTCGCAGTTCCTCTACGGGGGGTTGGAGATAGTATTAAAGTTGCTATTGATGATTTAAGAACGGCTAATGTTCTTATTACTAAATCTTATACTAAAGATACAATTATCCAACTTAAAGATAGTCTTATTGAAAAACAAAATATAAAGATTAATTATTTAAGTAATAGTTATGAAGAAATGAAACGTTATGCTTCTGCTTCTGAACTTGCAAGAAACAGATTAGAAGATAATCTTAATAAGTCTAAGAAAAAGACTAAGATTATTACTGGTGTAGCTGGTGCTTTTGCATCGGCTTTTCTTGTATTATTACTTGTCAAATGAAATAGTAGTTATGGAAGAAAGGTATCCTTTTGCTGAATTTCTTATTGAAGATAAAACTCGTTATCCTCTTGCTTCTGAAAAGGGATATTATGACCCTTATAATCATTTTAGAATTGGTGATAGTGGTGGCTTTATAATGAATATTCGTCCTGGTAAATTTATTAATACTCATTTATTTACTGAGATGGCTGATTATTTTGAAGCTAATGATAATAAATATACTAATTTTAAAGAAGATAGTTTACCTTATCGTCAACTTCGTAAGCGCGAAGCTATGCGTAGACGAGATGGCTATTCTGCTCCTTGTTGGCAAAATCCTGATGGTAGTATTGAGAATGTTCATATTAGTGGAGACTACTATAATTTTCTTAATTATACTCGAATGGAACGTACTGATGATGATAGCGTTAAAAGTACAGGAATTGGTTCTACTGGTGAAAAAGTTTTTGCTTTTCCTAAATTTATTGATGCTCAATATTGGACACATAATATTTATGAATTTGCTAAGAATAACGGTTTTCATTTGATTATTGTTAAGACTCGTCGTGGTGGTTTTTCTTATATGAATGCTGCTCGTGCTGCTAATGCTGTAAATCTACGAAAACATAAGGTTTTTATTAATGTTGCTGCTGATAATAAATACTTGACTAAGAAAGGTGGTCTTACAGACTTTGCTGTTAATACTCTTCGATTCTATGAAGAAAAGACTATGTTTAAGCGTGGTATTTATAGTAGTAACGTTGAAGACTTTCGTCTTGGATTTCGTCTTCCTAATGGAGTTGAATCTGAAGATAGTTGGCAAAGTTCTTTAATATCTGTATCAGCTAATAACAATCCCGACTGTGCTATTGGTAAAGATGCTATTGGTGTTAATGTAGAAGAGCTTTCTACAATGCAGAATTTTAACGAATTTATGACTGTAACTGAACCTGCCATGACGGTCGGTGATATTACTACCGGTATGCTTGTTGCTTGGGGAACTGCTACTGCTACTAATATGCAAGTCTTTGAAGAAAACTTTTATGCTCCAGGTGAATTTAATTTTATGCAATTTGAAAACGTTTGGGATAAAGATGCTCGTAATGAAATTTGTGGTTTCTTTAAATCTTATGCTTGGGGACTTGAGGGTTCTATTGACGGAGTTAAAGCTATTGACGAATACGGAAATAGTAATATAGATTTAGGTATTAAAATTGCTATGCGTTCTCGTGAAGCAATGAAACAAAAAACTAAAACTTTTGCTAAGTTTATTAATTATTGCGGTCAACGTGCTTTGTTTCCTGCTGAAAGTTTTAGTAGTGCTACTGAAAATATTTTCGTTAGCGAAGCATTTATTGCTTATGAAAATAAACTTCGTGTTGATAGCGATTATCATTTTTATGTTGATGGAATGCTTTTTAAAGAGGGTAATACTGTTGTATTTAAATCTAATAAACGTATTAAGCAAGAGAATCCTAACGCTAAAGTTTATGATTGGATACAAGGAGTACCCCGTAAAGGAAATGAGCAACCTGATGGTTGTGTTCGTATTTGGTATCATCCTCAATATGATATTCGATATGAAAATGATAGAGAAATAAAAGAAATTCCCGAGGGTACTTATTGTGCTACTTATGACCCTGTTGGTATAGATAAAGAAAAGAAAGAAATTACTAATCGACATTCTCATAATAGTATTCATGTTTGGGAAATGCCATCTGCTCGTAATGGATATAAATTTAAATGCTGTGCTGCTTATTATGGTCGTAAAGATAAACTTGAAGAAGTTGATTTAATATTTCTTTATCTTTGTATTTATTATAATTGTATTGGAACTGGTATAGTCGAAGTCAATCGTGGCGAAACTGTTTCTAATTTTACTAAATGGAAAGCTCTTCGTTATCTTGCTCATGAACCTTTGTTTGTTTGGGATACGACTATTAAAGGTAAAGTTAGTTCTACTTATGGATATGTTATTACTGATGGTATTAAGAAACTTAATGCTCTTCGTTTGCTAAAGGAATTTCTTTATACAGTTATTGGTAAAGACGAACAAGGTAATGATGTTTATAACTTTCATAGAATATTAGATTATCAATCTATTCTTGAACTTAAGAAATGGAATGACGAGGGTAACTTTGACCGTGTTTCTGAAATGCTTCTTCTTGGTATTTATTGTAAGTCTCTTGACATTAAAGGTAAGCTTGAACTTAGCAAAAGACAAAAATTAGAAGAAAGTAGTAGTGCTGCTAATAACTTTTTCAAACGTAAATGGTATTAATAATATGACTGGAGAACAATCATTAAGTACATATCTTTTTATATTTGGTAGTATAGCTTTTAGATTTGAACTTCTTGACAATAAAGAATATATTTATAATATGATTACTTATAACGATAATAACTAATAATATGTATTTTCCTACTGATTTAAATTTTCCTAAGCAAAGAGTTAGTGCTGCGGAAAGAAACAAGCCGGAGTTTTATGCCAATAGTTGTGATTGGCTTATTGGTCAAGCATTAAGTATTGCTCAAACTGATGATATTGAAAAGAAATATCATTTTCTAAAAGGTAATATTGATGCTGAATATTATAAGAAGATTCTAAATCCTTATAATGCTACAAATAAAGATTATCAACGATTTCCTGCCACTATGCGTAACTACGATATGGTTGGCGGTGTTGTTCGTAGATATGTTGGCGAATATATTCAGAATCCTCATGATTTTATTGTAGGTGCTAATAATCCAGAAGTCGTTCTTGCTCGTGATGCTAAACTTCGTCAAGAACTTATGACTATTGTTCAACAAAAAATTGCTGAAAGAATTAAACAGAATTATGAACAATTTGTTCAACAAGGTGGACAACCTGAACAATTTAATCCTCAAAATAATTTTGATGTCGAAGCTTTCATAAAAGAATTTAATGAAAATTATATTGATGATATAACTGCACAAGGTCAAGATATTCTTAATGTTATAGATGATTTGACTGATGCTGCTGCTTTATATGCTCGTGCTTATTTTGAATGGGTTGCTTTTGGTCGTGTATTTACTTATACAGAAATTCAAGGTAATAAAATAATTAAAAGAGTTGTTTCTAATCGTGATGCTTTTCCTATTCCTAATGATAATATTCTTGTTGAAGATTTCGATGCTTTTTGTGAAAGACGAATGATGACTTTTCAGCAGATAATGGATGAGTATTATGATATTCTCGACGACAAAGGTAAAGAGTTTCTCGACACTTATTATATTAGCGGCAAAATGACAAGTCAAGATGATAGAGGATTGTTGCAATGGGAAAGCTTCAAGAAGTTATATCCCGATATGTGCAATAAATTCACTGCTAATGAACGAGAGTTTTTTGAACGTCAGCCGATAATGGCTCGTGAATATAATAATAATCTTATTGAAGTTTGGCATGTTGTTTGGCGTGGAGAAGTTAAGAAAGGTATTCTTACTTATCAACAAAATGGTATTATCGGAGAAACTATTGTAGACGAAGATTATGTTCTCAATCCCGATAATGGTGATATTGATATTGAATGGGTTTGGGAATCACAAGTTTTTGAATGTGATAGAATAGGTGGAAGAAACAATGCTATCTATCCTTATAAGTGTAGACCTATTGCTTATAATAGAAATGGTAAACTTCCTTATAATGGTTTGATAGAATTAATGCCTGGGCTTGGTCGTTTTAGTATTATTGATTTAATAATGCCTTATCAAATCTTTGGTAATATAATTGCTTATCATAGAGAAATGGCTCTTGCTAAGAACAAACTTAACGTTCTTTTAATTGCTAAATCTCTTTTAGGTAGTGTTCCCGAAGAAACTATTTATAGAATGGCTGCTGATGGCGTTCTTTATATAGACGATGAAGATGACCAGGGAATGTTAAGAGCACAACAAGTTCGTATGCTTAATAGCGATACTTCTGCTTATATTGCTCAACTTACAGAACTTATTGAAGCCAATGAACAAGCTGCCAATCTTAAAGTTGATATGACTCCTCAACGTTATGGTGAAATTGCTAATAGTGCTGGTAAAGGAGTTACCGAACAAGCTATTATTCGTGGTTCTATGGGAAGTGTTATAGTTGAGTTTATGTTTGACTATATGCGAGAACATGATTATGCTCGTGATATGGATTATTCTAAACTCGCTTGGATTGACGGTTTAAGAACTTCTTATAAGACTAAGAATGACGCTTCTATAAAATATTTCAGTCTTGATGTTGATAAGCATATTTATGCTGATTATGTTATTAAAGCTAAACTTTCTGCAAAGGAACGTGATAAACTTAATCAGTATAAACAATTTGCTTTTAGTGCTGCACAAAATGGCGATGCCGGAATGGCTGCTGTTGCAATCGAGGGTGACAATACTGCTGAAATAAAGAAAGGTATTCTTAAATTTCAAGAAATTAATCGTCAACATGAAGAACGTATGAAACAACTTGATGCTCAAAATGCTCAAATGCTTCAACAATACGAACTTGATAAGATTGCTGCGGAGGGTCAACAAGATAGAGAAACTCTTGCTCTTGAAAAGTATCTTGATGGACAGATTGAGGAAATGAAAGCTGTTCTATCCTCTACGGGGGGTCTTGATAATGGAACAGTTAATACTGCTGCTGCCGATGCGGCTAAGACTGCGATTGAAAGAGAAAAGATAGCTATTGAAAGAGAAAAAGTTGGTGCTCAAATTCAAGCTAATAATCAGAAATTTGCTTCTGATATTTATAAAGCTGATATGAGTTATAAAGTTGCTAAACAAAATAAAAATAAATTCGATAAAAAATAAACTTGTATTATAAATACTTGTATTCGTGCTTTGTAAATTTCTTTAGCCGTTGCCGCTCGTGAGAGTAGTAGCGGCTTTTTTATTGTTGCTATTATTAATGATTGTGATTTATAGTGTTTGTAAATATATTTTACTATTCGACTAATTTTAAGCCTCTGTGCAAGACGTTGATACACCCCGTAGAGGATTAATCAATTCGCCATAAATCGTTCAAATTTCGTCAAGTCTGTAAGCGACAAGGGTATTTGCTGATGCTAACAAGACAGTAGAAATAAGCAAACGAAATCGAGTAAGTAGTTGTGATGCTCGACATAATGCTGTTACTGCTTATACATTTGTCTTGAAATAACAAAGTAATAATAACCATATAAAACTATTAAAATTATGCCTACATTAGATTTTGGTTTTAATGCTAATCCTACTGATAGTGGGACTGAACCTGTTACAGATTTAGATACTGGCGTTACTGGTACTGTTGGTTCTGATGGAAATATTATTCCGCCTATTGACGAATCGAATGATAACGGTCGAAAAGATAACGGTAAAACAGATAGTGATGGCAAAAAAGATGATGTTGATAAAACTGTTACTGATGCAGATAACAACAATGACAATCAAGATAATGGCGATGATTTAGCTGTTGAACCTGGTTCTGTTGTTACTATTGGAGAAGATACTTATACTGTTGACGCTGAGGGGAATCTTGTTGATAAAAACAATAAAGTTTTCAAAGAAGCTAAAGATGTTAAAGACTTTCTTAAACAGTTTGAAGTTGACGATGCTAATGATACAGAAAATGTAATTGATGTTGCTAAGATTATTGAGAAAGTTGGTTTTGAAGTTACAGACGAAAATGATAAACCTATTACTTTTGAAAATACTCCCGATGGAGTTGCTTCATATATTAATGAAGTTCTTGATGCTAAACGTACCGAATATGCTCAAGCTGGTGTTCAGCAACTTATTGATAAGTTTCCTATTGTAAGTGATTTCCTTAATTATTATGTTGCTAATGGAAATAGTTATGAGGGATTCGGTCAAGTTCGAGATAGAAGTACAATTATTATTGACGAAAATAATACTGCACAACAAGAAGCGATAGTTCGCGAAGCCTTTAAAGAAAGTGGCAAGGTCGGAAGCATTGATGATTATATTTCTTTCCTTAAGAGTACTAATCGTCTTTTAGATGCAGCTAAACAAGACCTTGCTACTCTTCAAGAAAACGATAAGAGAGCTAAAGCTGAACAAGCCGAGGCTGCTCAACGTAAGATTGAAGAAGATAAAAAAGCTGAAATTGCTTATTGGGGTAAAGTTAAATCTGCTATTGATAAGAAAGAGATTGCTGGTTATAAAATTCCTGAAACTATTCTTATTAATAAAAACGGTAAACAAAGTGCTGCAACCGCTGATGATTTCTTTAATTATCTATATCAAGTAGATGATAAAGGGTATAGCCGTTATGAAAGAGAATTAATGGAAACTCCGGAAGAAGAACAACTTCAAAATGATTTGCTTCGTGCTTATCTTAAATTTACTGGCGGAAATTATAGTAATCTTGTAGACCTTGCGATTGCATCTGAAAAGACTAAGACGCTTCGTCTTAAAGCTGCTGAACAAAGACGTAAAAGTTCTATTAAAATTACTAAGCCTGCCGCAAACAAGAAAATTGGCGATAATATTGCTGATGCTCTTGGTTATGTATAACTTAATTAAAACTGTTGATTATGTACACAATGCGAGTTTTGTCAACGGGTCGTTATGATGATAGAGGTTACTCTAATGAAGAAAGTATTGCTAATCTTCAACTCACTAAACCTGTTGAAATTAATGCGTTTTTGACTTACAACTATGGTATGGATGACGACCGTTTTCCTCTTACCTTTATGACTGAGGGTCAAGGTAGCCGCGGTGTTAAGTCTGTTAAAACTGTTCAGTGGACTTGGAAGACTATGGGTCGTATGAAGTTTACTGATTATGTAACTTATTTCAATATTAATAATGCTAAGCCTGGTCTTGGTGGTGCAGAATTTGAAGTTCATTTTGCTACTCATTGGTTTATCGAACAATATGGTTTGATTTGTCCGGATGGTACTCTGCTTCGTATTCAGAAAGATTTAGGTGAAAGTGCTCACGGTTATGCTTATTTGCTTGCTCCTGTTAACGCTTCTCCTACTGCTTTCGTTGACCCGAAAAACTTTGCTAAAGGAACTTATTTGAGCATGTCTGCTCCTACTGTTTCTGAATCTTATTCTAAGGGTAATAGAAGTAATACTATGGGACCTGGTTCTATGACTTCTCAACTTGAGTTTTTCCGTTATAGTAAAGAGGTTGCCGGTAATATTTCTAATGTTGTTACTGAATATGAGTTCCAGCAAGGCAATGGCGGTGGTACTACTCGTCTTTGGATTTCAGAAGAAATGCGCCAGTTCAACTTGACGATGCGCGTAATGAATGAAGAACGTCTGTGGTTGTCTACTTATAATAGACTTCCTGATGGAACTATTCGTTTGAAAGATAGAGATAATGGTAAACCGATTCCTCGTACTGCTGGTATGTTGGAAATCTGCCGTGAAAGTAATTATGATACTTACGGTGAATATCTTACTCTTAACAAACTTGAAAGAACCGTTGGTGATGTTCTGAATAAAGATACTGATGATGGTACAATGAATATTGTGCTTATGGGCGGTAAAGGATTTATTCAAGACTTCCAATATGCTATCGAGAACGATGCTATGAGTAAAGGTTTCATTACTCCTCTTGGTGAAAAGAAAATTATGGATAATGGTAGCGGTCTTGCTTATGGTAAGTATTTCAATAAATATACTACTGTTGACGGACATACTATTACTGTTAAACATTGCTCATTCTTCGATAAAGGTACTATTGCCGAAGCTGCAAAACAGAATGGACAAATTCATCCTCGTAGCGGTTTGCCTATTACTTCTCATCAAGCTTGCTTTATTGACTTCTCTTCTTATAAAGGCGAAAATAACGTTCGTATTGTTCGTCAAGAGGGACAAGAATATATTGCTAAGGTTATCGAGGGTATGACACCGATACCTAAAGAATGGGGTGTTTCTACTACTAATCGTGCTTCTACCGAAGTTGATATGTCTCGTTATGAGATTAAAGGTAGTATGGGTCTGCAAGTAAACAACACTACAAAGATGTTCTTGCTGAAATGCGTATTGTAATAACTAATTAAATTAAAAAGATTATGCCTACTATTGGAACTGCTGCTGCTGAAAATAAAGAACAGGAAATTAATAAACCTGCCGCTGCTGTTGAAACAGCTAATAACCAAAATGGAGAAACTACTCAAACTCTTAGAGAAAAAAGAGATGAGGATTTAAACGAACCTTATTTTGAAGATAGATATATCGTTATTGCTTTGGTTTCTTCTTTCTCTCTTTACCGTAAAGCTAATGATAAATCTCTTGAAGAACGGAACGAATTTATTGGTAGTTCTGTTCGTAGTTCAAGAACTCTTGCTTCCAATAAAGGTGAAGTTGAAGCTTATTTTCCTAATCTAATTGGTGTTTCTCCTACTAACGAAAACTTCGTTAGACGTGTTAAGGAATATCTTAATAATATTCAGGTAAAAGTTGATAAACTTGGTAAGAGACTTAATATTAGTTTTCATTATCATCACATTAAAGATTATTACAGATTTAAAAATGCAGAAGAAGCTATTGATGCTGAATTTGCTGCTGTAAATCGCGGTGATAGTGCTGCTCTTGACAAAGCAATTGAAAATCGAATCATTAAACTTAATGCTCTTGAATCAGAGAAATACAGATATGGTTATCCTGATAATGTAGCTGATTATCTTCTTTATCGTCATTGTTTGTTATATACTGATGTTGCCAAAGATACAGCAATTATTAATAACAAACCTAATATTAGATTCTATTTTAGAGACGAACAGAAAGAGAAAGAACTTGAAGCTAAGAAACGTCTTGAAGTTAATAACGCTAAGCGTAACTTCGTTAATATTACAGCTAATGATAAATTGTTTGACGATGTTTATGCTGCGTATTGTATATTTACTAATAGACCGCTTATTCCTTCTCTTGCAGAAGATAGAGTTCTTAAGGAAAATAATCTTGATTACTTTGCAAGTCAAGAACCTGCTCGTTTTAACAAAATGTGTACGGATAGAGATATAAGTCTTAAAGCTATGATTGAAAAACTTATAGCTTATGGTATTCTTATTCGCCATCCTCATTCACAAAATATTGTTAGCGGTGCTGGTGATTTTATTGGTGCTAATATGAAAGAGGCTCTTGCTTGGTTTAAAAATCCTGATAATAGCGATATGCGTACAGCTTACGAAAACCAATTAAAACTTGCTTAAAGTTATGGATATAGTACAGATGCACATCACGTTCAGAGAGTTGGCTCAAAGAATGGGTCTGCATACTGTTCGTGCTATTTTTCCGGAAGATGTTGACATTTGTCTTAATTTTGCCATTATAACCAAAACTAAAAGTATTATTGCTGAAAATACTCAAAGCACTAATGATTTGATAATTAAAGCTAATGCTGATATTTCACAATTAAACGCTTTGCGTAATTTAGCACGAAAAAAAGAAGTTGTTGTATCCCATAAAGGGCGTATAAATGATATTCCTTTTGTTGCTAATATCAGCAATGATGATGTTATGTTTTACACTCGATTTGCAATTGGTTATAGTGGTGAAAACGTTCTTTACGATTGTCGTATTATTGAAGCTGAATATCTTTATAGAACGCTTCAAGATTATTGTAATCGTCCTACAAAACAGCATCCTATTTGCGTTGCTGTAAATATTGATGGAGCTAATAAAGTTGAAATATATAATGGCAAATCTTTAATTTCTCCAGATAGGCTTATTTATAATTATATTAAGATGCCGAATAAAGTTAAACTTGATGAGGAACATCCTGAAAATAATATAGATTGTGATATGCCTGATTATCTTATTCAAGAAATAATTGAAATTGCTGTTCAATATTATAAACAAACGTTTGCTCTTCCTAATGTTCAAAAATAAAATTTAATAAATTTATAAACTATGAGAACTTTTCTTTTAGGTTCTAAGGTAGATTTAGGTACTAATCTTGAACAACTTACTGCTGGTCAATTTGCTTTTTCTGCTTTAGTTAATGGTGTTCAAATTGTTGACTCTAGTGGTAGTAAAATTAAAGATAAGGGATATATCTATCTTGGAAAAGAAGATAACAAAGGTGGTGATGCAATTGTTCCTATTTATAAGAACAATTTTAGTTTTGTTAAAATGACTTATCAAATATCTACTGCTTATACAGGTAATTTTACAATTGCTGAACCTACTGTTGGTGACGATTTAACTGTTGTAATAGTTAAGAAAGGCGTTCAGTTTAATGAACGTAATAAATGGACTGCTACAATGCGAGTTAAAGATGGACAAAATGCTACTGCTTGCGCTGAAGAATTAGTTGCACAACTTAACAATAATCCAGCTTCCGGTATTATCGCAAAAAATGATGTTGGTGAAATAACTATCACTGCTGCAAATAAAGGCGAAGATTATAAGATAGCTCTTGGAGATGATTTGTTTGGTGTAACTGTTAAAGAAACTGCTGCTGTTACTCCTCTTGCAGACGCCAACTATATTAAAGATTTGGCTATGAAAGCTGCCGCTGATGCTGGTATTGAATATACTTATCAAGATCCTGCAAATCTTATTTATCCTGGTTATCCACTTAATCCTCTTGCACAGCCTGATAGTGCCGATGCAGGTTATACCGTATTTACGCTTAAATTTGCTGAGCCACGGGAAATGAAAACTGTTGACCAAAGTATTAATCAGATTGTTCAGATTGCTTTGCCTACTGGTGCTGCTGCAATCGATAAAATTGAAGCTATACTTAAAACTGTTGCTGGTATCGCTGATTTAGTTAACATATCTGTATAATATGGAGAGCCACTATTACTGTATATAATTACGGTGATAGTGGCTTTCGTTGTTTTTGGCGAAATGGAAGAATTTAAAATGTTTAATAGTGTAATTGAAAATACTGTTCGTAATACTTCTTATGTTACTGTAATTATTTCGAGTATAGTATTTATTAGTTATACTGTTATTATAAAATTAATAGACTATTTTAGACATAAAGATGATAAAAAATCTCTTGTTGAGATGGGTCTTGCTGTTAAAGAAGTTAGCAATAATGTTGCTAAACTTAATGCTATATTAGATAATCTTTTTCAAGACATTACTAAAAAGAATTTAGAAAAAGGTAAAATTATTATAGAACTTACGTTTTTTAATTTTCAATATAAAATTGTTAATCTTTGTCGCAATATTATTATAAATAACAATATTGATGTAAATAGAGAATTTGTTATAGCAAGTATTACTAAAACTGTTAATACAGAATTTTATCGAGCTTATCATACTTTTTCGTTATATGAAATAAAAAATATTCCTCTTAGTAAATTTCTTAAAGAAGATTGGAAAGACGATTGTATTAAAGATGTACTCGCTATTGTATATAATGGACAAGAAGATAAACTTCGTATTTCGCAAATTAATAACAATCTTGGTATTAAAATTGATGATTGGATAGTTTATATAAATAATGAATATAGTAAGTATGAATGAAGATAAACGACTTAAACGTATCGGAGATAAACTTCGTAATAATATAAATACTGTTATTTGTAAAGAATTAGATAAAATAAATATTGGATTTGTTTCTACTAATCTTTTTGGAAGTTCTTATTTTTACGATATTATACGAAGTTGTATTGATTACGATATTCTTCTTACAGATAAAGAAAAAGAAAAAATAGATACGATATTTAATACATCTGAATATGGACGATACTGTTTTACATAATATGAAAATTCCTATTGATTGGGTTTGTTCTTATAGACAAATCCAATTTTTGCTTATGGAATATGGTATATCCGCTATTGCTGGTTGTGATAATGTTTGTAATAATAAAAATAAAAATATTATCCAATTATGGAATTTATTTAAAAATGCTGTTTATGTATATAATACTGATGATATAGAACAAGCAAATCGCATATATAATTTTATAGTTGATAATCTTAAAAACTATGAAGATATAAATGTCGGCTCGTCTAAAATTGTTGTTGAAGATAGTGAAGTCGAAATAATTTGTACAGGTGATAATTATAAATTTACTGATACTGAAACAAGTTATACTTTTAAAGCCAATGATGATAGTCAATTAGATATTAAAGATAACGGTCTTGGACAGACTATTTATTTTAACATTACTTCTCAAAAAACTATTACAATTGGTAGTAAAAAAGAAACTTTTAGTATTGGATATAATTTTATTCTTGATAACGATGAAGATTATTCTTGGATTAGTTATTCTGATACAAATAATACTTTAATAATACGTGAAAATAAAGCTACTGTACGTACTGCTACTTTTAAATTAATTCAAGCAGAAAGCGGAAATGTTCTTACAGGTAAAATAAGTCAAGAAGTTAATAGTTACGGCTATCGTTATACTATTACTTATGAACCTGAATCTATTAAACTTCCTGCTGAGGGCGGTTCTGCTTTTTTTACTGTCGATTCATATAAAGAATTAGTTAATAACACAGGAGAAGTTATTGGTGATAAAATTCCTGTTAGTTATATTGCTGAATCTTCCAGTATATATTTTAAAGTTGAGGGAAACAAAGTAAGTGCTGATGCCAATACCGAAGAAATTCGTTCTGCTGCTATTATAATTAAACGTGAAGAAATTGGAGTTTCCGGAAATAAAAAGATAGAATTATTCCAAGATAGTCTTAATAAAGAAATAAGATATACTCTTAAAACTAATATTGATACTAATACTATTGACGCTAACGGTAGTAATCCTGTTACTTTAACAGTTGAATCGTATAAAGAAACTTATATAAATGGAGTTTCTAAAGGTGATAAAACTGATGTTTCTTATACAGTTATTTCAGATAAAGGACTTCTTAAAAATAATACTTCTGATAAGACTAAATGGTATATGCCTGCTAATGATAGCACTAATATACGTAATGATAGTCTTATTGTAAAACAATTAGAAAGCAATAAAACTGAAATAATTAATATTAGACAAGATGGTGCCGAAGAGGAAGTCGATTATATATTTTCTGTCGACCAAGAAAGTATTACTTCTCCATCTACTGGTCAAAATATTATTCTTAATGTTCAATCTTATAAACAACATTATGTAAATAATAAACCTACAAGTAAAACTCCTATTCAATATACAGGTTCTGTTATTTCAGGTAATGATTTTGTATCTATTCAAGATAGTCTTCCTAATTCAATTACCGTAGCTCCTAATGATGGAGAATCTGAAAGAAATGCTAAAATTCTTTATACTCAACAAGATGGTTCTGATAAAACTATTGAAGTTAGAATTACTCAAACAGGAGCATCTGTTAGATATGAATATCATTTAAGTCTTAATAGGAATGAAGTTAATTTAAATAGAGATGCTCATAATGAAACTATAACAGTTTCTTCATATAGACAAAAATATATAAATGATTCTCCTGATGGCGGTCCAGAAGATGTTAATTATTATTTGCAACAAATAAGTGGTAATGCTAATGAATCCCAATATGGTAGCGTTAATGCTGCTGTTCAAGATAATAGTATTTATGTTACTTCTAACTTAAATCTTACTGACCAACAAGTTTCTATTCAATATGAAGTTATTCAAAATGTTAGTTCTGGTAGTCCAAATAAAGTTACTCTTACTATAAACAAAGCTGCATCCGAAGTTAGAGACGAATATTCTCTTGAAGTAAGAATAAATAGATTTGAGATTATTGCTTATCCTGATGGTGAAAGACAATATTTTGAAATAACAAGAGCTGAACGAAAACATATTATTAACGGTCAAGTTAATAATGTTGAAAGTAATTTAACATGGGAACCATCTTCTGATTCTTCTTGGCTTCATGTTGGTGGTCAAAATGAAAATTATATTCTTTGTGATGAGAATACTGTTGGTAATACAAGAACAGGACATATAACAGTTAGATTAGTTGCTAATACAAATACTACCGTAGAAATTACTGTTACTCAAAAAGCAGCTACTTTTAACGAAAGACGTGTTGTTGAGCTTGACCATAGGCTTTTTAAACTTACTCCTCAAAATTATTCGGAAGAAACAAATTACAAGCTATTGTATCAAAAAATTCGTAATAATAGAGTTGTTGAAGAAACTGACGAAACTGACAATTATAAAAATAATGGATTATATTGTCATTCTGTTTCAGGTTGTGGTGTAAAATGTTTAGATTGGAATTTTACTGCTAATAGTATTCAAAAAACAATCGGTGTTGCATTTGTTGGTTCTTATACAACAGAAGAACGTTTGGTTGCAAAAGGTTCATATAGAACTCAAAATGGATTATATACAACTGTGGTAAGTGCTATATTTGTTGCAGATAACATGAAAACATTAGATAGTAATTATTATAATATCAATGATGATAATTCTATTTATGATTTCTTTTATCATAGTTTTCCTAAAGAATATAAATGCTGTCTCTTATACACATCTCCGAGCCCACGAGACTAAGGCG
>ENA-OYCV01000044-OYCV01000044.1-human-gut-metagenome-genome-assembly--contig:-NODE-44-length-20141-cov-8.789505_pt1 | contig 20141 bp, 27 predicted proteins | sample MGYA00243461_ERZ652889 | MGnify/ENA primary metagenome ERZ652889 (study PRJEB26926, sample SAMN06164560) | human gut metagenome | biome: ENVO:00009003; feature: ENVO:2100002; material: ENVO:00002003... | reverse complement strand
TCGTGGGCTCGGAGATGTGTATAAGAGACAGGAATATGGTATAAAATCTTATATAAAAGAGTGTAATAACGAAAATGATAATAAACTAAATAGTTTTGTTTTGTGTTTTAATGATAGTTCAAATAATGATTTAAATAAGAATATTTGGTAGCATATTATATATGAAAAAGTGTGATGGCGTACCTATTGTAGCAAATGCCCCCGGTGCTGCTGCTCGTCTTGACACCCCCGTCATGTTTTCTACAAAACTATATTATTCATGATAACAATCTTCAAAAATTTGAGAATGTTTACTAAGCTATGCTTCTCGTTCATCAGCATTTAAATATCTCGACATTCTCAAAAATTGTGATGTCGCGTCAAGCGGTGTTAACGTTCTCGCTCTGTTTGGCGTTGTATTAAGTAGAACAAATCTAAATTTATCTAATTATGAACGAAAAAGAACAAGCAACAAAGGTTGCAGAAGAAACAAAGACAAATGAAGTAGTTAATGAAGTTGCAAATGCTTCTACTGTTCAAGGTCGTGACGCTGTTATTAAAGCGTTAAAAACTAATCCGAACAATTTTGTACAGGTTGTTACTATTCAAGGATTGACTATCGAAGAACGTCAAGGCAGTACAGGACAACCGTACAATGTGTTTACGCTTTTGATTGACAAAGGTGTTAAGGCTGCTGTTAAAACTGCCGACGGAGGCCGCGAAATGGGTATTACTCAAGCTATTCAAGTAAGTTATTACCAACTTTCCCAACTCATGCGTAGACATAGTTTTTATAGTCGTTTTGTTGGTATGGTTGATAATGCTGTAGCTGTTGGAATGGCAGAGGGCTTTTTCTGTGGTATGCAAATCGAAATCATTGGTGAATTTGTTGCTGCTGGTGTTGTTGGTACAAATCCATTCACTCGTAATGCTCACGATTATAATGTGAAAGATTACGATAGATATGTATATCATGTTGTGAATGTATTTGAACCGAAAGACGCGCTACTGTTAGAGGAATACAGAGCCGCAGCAGTAGAAAATCGTCGTATGCTTATGGAGCAAATCAGAGCGCAAAAGTTAGCAGCAATGCAGCGCAAAAACTTACTTGCTTCTGCAAATCTTAATGCGGAAGATGCACCATTTTAATGTTTAACCGAGGGCGGGCGTAATACTCGCCCTCATAATATTATTAATTATGAAATTTGTATTTATCTTATCTTTGATTATCGTGCTTACATTTGCAATTGGTTGTACAATAGCGATAGGAATAATGTTCTTTTTATTGAACTACCAAAACAATCCTCTTTGCTGTATTATTGGCGAGGGTATTGTAATTAGTGCAATTTGTTTATATATTTGGCTTATTCGTGTTCTTCGTGCTTGTCTTGATTGATGAGCCGAAGAACGCAATCAGCGTGGCATTGCTCAACCATCAGCTGTTAAATACTTCGGAAACGGTTGTAATCAGTATGATAAGACTTCTTCGTGAAGTTGATTATAATAAATCTGATAAGACTTTTTATTTTAATGATGCTGTTTATAATGTTTATAATAATCATATTGGTTATGAATAACTGTATTATTAATATATATCTATTATATATCTGCTGACAAAAATATTAATTCTTTGATATACTGATATTTATAAAAATACACTACGTTCGAAAATCTTCGTACTTTTGGTACTCATGCTTCAAACTACGAAGATTCTCGAACAAAAGTGCTGTGAATCTACATAGTTTTGCTATATTTGCGCCAAAATCATTAAAAACATGTTTCTATGCCTACATTAAATTTTAAAACTAAAGTTATTAAGACTACTAAAGTTTATAAACAAGCTGTTAATAATGTTGTTAAAGAACAAGCTGTTATTGCTGATAAAGTTGCTGAAGATGTTTATCCTACTATTTTTGATTGTACTATTAAAACTAAAACTGTTGATAGACTTCTTGTAGATGATTCTGATAACGGTCATACTATTATTGAACATAAAACTAATGCAAGTAATCGTTATTTTGCTCAAGTTCTTCTTCCTTTTCATCATATTATGACTAAATGTAATTCTAAAGAAAAAGCTATTGCTCTTATTGTTCTTCGTAAACTTCAATGGAATAGTAATATTGTTCATCTTAGTTATGAAGAAGTTAATAAAGAAATACCAATGAGTTTGCGTTTTTATACTGATAGTATTGCTAATCTTCGTAGATATAATCTTATTGCTTCTGTTGATATTGATAATAATACTTATGTTATTAATCATAATGCTATGTTCTTTGGCAATTTTAATCAGTTTATTGAAATATATAATAAATTATATGATGGTAAATATGCTCCTGTTAATAAATATAATAAGATAAATTTGAGAAATACTACACTTGATGATTTTGTTGATAATATTGATGAGTATTTTAGGAATAATATTTATGATAATATATTAACTAAAGAGGAAATTAATAGAGCTGCTGCTACTAATCAAAATAAGGTTCGGTAGCCCTCTGGCGTTGCTATTAGACATGAACGAAATAATCAGTAGGAGAAGCGTTGAGCATGATGAACAGCATGATGTTTAGCAAGAAGATTAGAAAGACGAAGAGGATGAGAATGATGAGGAGTCTCACCGCCTACAACATCCCTACTTCCATCATTTTGCCTATTCTTATTTCAATTTTACAAAAATCTACTTCCTAAATCTTTAGTCTTATTTCTTTCCACTTTATCATTAAAACCTTTTCTATAAACAGCCTCATCATCTCTTTCAAAATCATTTCTTTTATCATTTCTTTTATCATTTCCATTCTCGCCATTTCTTTTATATTGACCATTATCACGTCAAACTTTATTAGCAAAATTTGCTAAATCTTTAGCATTACCATTTTCCGCCTCATCATTATAACCGTCATCATCATTTCTCTTATCAATATTATTAATAATAGTTCATTCTTTTCTTTCTTTTCTTCTCTTTTGAGCATTATTTTAACGGTCATAATGATTTTTATTATTTCGGTCAACAATATCAGCAACAAAAACTTTAGCTTTAGCATTTTTAATCTGATTATTATCAGCTTTATCAAGATTAGCTGTATCAGTTTGACCAAAATCATCAGCAAAAGCGTTTGCAAAACCATTTTCGTCTTTATTATCAAGAATATCAAGACTATCTTAAACGATATTATTAAGATGATTGTCTTTATAATTATTATTGTAATGATAATGTTTATTGTCATGATTTTAATCACGAAGATTATCATCTTATCAAAAACTAATTTTGTCTGAATCAGCATTATTAGTAGAATTTATATTACTTCTACTTGCATTAATGTTAATTCTACTGACAAATACAATTTGCCTTAGCCTCATCATTATTATCATTATCATCTCGATTATTTTATTTATAAATTATTTATATATAACGCTTGCTGATATTGATAATACTATTATATTTGCTACGTCTTATTCAAGACATAATATTCTTAATTTTATTACTAATTTTTAAACTCTTAATTTTATGATTAATTTAAAGAAAGGTAACGATGTTACCACTGCTACTGCTGATGGTGCTGTTAAGAACACAAGTAAGAAAGAAATTATTCCCAGTATTCCTGGTGTTCCTAAAGCAAATCTTGAAGTAATTGCCATTGTTATGTTTAACGCTGGCATTCGTAGATTTACTGCTCTTAATATTATCAGTTATCTTAAAGAAGCTGGTATTCTTAAGAAAGATAGTAAGGCTTATGTTAATTTTATTTGGACTAAATTCCAAGTTAAAGAAAACGGTCTTGCTACTGAATATAGATATTCAGAATTGTTCTTTATTAAAGCTCTTGTTTCTGCTTTTACCGACTTTGCTAATGCTTCTGCCGAAAATATCAATGAGTTTTGTAATAATAACGATATTGATGTTAGCAGGCTTAACAATGCTGCCGATTCTGCCAATAAAGACGATTCTGCCAAATAAGATATTATAGTTGTTTCTGACCCCCCGTAGAGGATAAGATTGTCTTGTCCATAATATGTTTCATTGCCAATTTGATGATAGTCTTGTTCCTTTACGGGGGAACTAAAACGGTCTTTATGATAACTTATATTCCGCCTAAAGATAAAATTGATGCTTCTGCTATTACTATGGATTCTGAATTAGTTCATACCGATTTAGATAATAATGCTGAATTTGATAATGGTAATACAGAAGAAGAAGTTCAATTTGATAAAGATAATCAATTTGGTTTTAACGATTAAAATAATACTATTACTGTTATGAAAAATATTGAAGAATTAATTGATATGCTTTTTAACGATATGAGTGATAAATTATCTTCTGATGAGGTTATTGCTTATATACTTACTCGTGATGCTGATATGTATGTTAAGAAAGTTAAGTATCAAACAACTATTCCGCATGATGAAATTAAACGAAATATTATTAAAAATAAAACTAATATTTTTGATTGTTGGGCTGCTTTAGCTATTCATGTAGATAAAGTTTGGGATAAACTTGATACAGTTACTCAAACTAAATATAAAGAAGTATTTAGTGTTATTGCTCATCATGCTCTTAGACATCAAAATGTCATTAATGGTATTTTTAAATCTGTTATTGAACATAAAGATATTAAGAAAGAAAATAAGTTTGATAAATTTACTGATGATGAACTTGAAACTGAACTTAAAAAACGTAGAAATAGTTCTAATGAACCCAAATAAATACTTGTTTTAAATTTGTTGCTAATTTAGTTTATTTAAAAATTAGTATAGATTGTGAAATTAATACTAATTGTAACTCATGTTATTTAAGTAATGTTCCTAACAGAGGTGACTGTGAAGTTGGTACTCTGTTTTTAAAACTTCTCTAACTGATGATGGCTGAAATGAAAGCCGAAACAAGCATCTTGCTTGTCTTAGAGTTTAAATTTGAATTGATATTATTACTTGTGTTTTGTAAATCTTTTCTTGCCTTAAATTACAGTTTTTGTTTAAAGGTTAAACTTCGCCCGATATTGTTCGTGAGAATAGTATTGGGCTTTTTTGTATTGATACTATTCATTTTATTAATTATATAAATATTTAAATTATGGACAATAAAGAAGAATTAATTGCTGTTGAACTACAAGAATCTAATTTTGATAAAGTTTGTGGTTTTCGTATTGGTGATACTGTTTGGTTTACTACTGAACGTTGTTATGGTGTTATTGAGGATAAAGGTGTTGATATTCATACTAATATTCCTTATTATACTGTTCGTACTACTCCGAACCGTGTTTGCTCGTTTGTTCCGGAGCACTTTCTCAAAAAGAGCCGAACATTGGCTTCTGCGCTTCATTGCAGCCCCATCATTGCATTTTAATCGCAAAAATGATTAATCCTACATGAAGCGTATGAAAATTGAATAGAGAGCCTTATTCACGTTTATTTTGTATTATATAACAGAAACAACTTAAAAATACTATTAATATTATGATTAATTTTACTAATAATAAGAAGCTTAATATTAAAATTAATATTCTTCTTGCTGCTTTTCTTGAAGATGAATTTTATGATATTGAAGTTTGTCTTGATAAAATTAATAAGTCTTTACAAGAAAATATCGGCATTTGGACTTGTGTTCATAAAACTGATGATGGGTATTATCATCCTGCGATATATATTAAGCATAATGATAAACGTAGTGTTATACATTTTCACGAAATTAAATTTGATAATAGATTTAATTGTTTTAAAGCTGGTCTTAAAGTTATTCTTGCTTATATTTGTTATTTAGCAAGTGATGATAAAAATTCTACTTATAATATAGTTGAACATGATATTTATTATGTAAAAGCTGTTAATGAAATCATAGATATTTGTGAAGCTTTTGGTCATGATTTAAAAGCTAATTATAATAAATATCATGCTATTATTGATTGTTATTTTCCTGATTTAATTGAATCTATTTTAATTTGATGCTATGGATGATGTTAAAACTTTTATTCTGTTTAGTGCTTTATTTAAATATAATAATACTGGTCTTCATAAATGTATTGATACTATAAAAGATATGTTTTGTATAAAGCCTGGTTATGCTATATATGCCGATGAATATGTTCCTACTGTAACAATTTTTGAAAATAAAGTAGATAATCCTAAAAGTATTAGTATTATTATTGATAAAGGTTTTTATACAATACCGTATAATGCTTTAGTAGTTTCTTGCAAAAGTATTCTTGCTTATATTCTCGTTTTTATAATGAAAAAAGATTTTAATAAAGTTGCGGACATTATTAAAAATAATAGTGCTGCTGATGGCGCTAAATCTATAAATGAGTTTATTAATGAGAATGAAATATATTATGATGTTAAGAATGTAATCGAAGCTGCTATTAAGAATAATGATATTGATATTGAAAAACTTTGTGAATCTTTAAATCTATAATACTATGGTTACATTTTATACTTCTGATAAAGATGATAAAATTAAAATTATCATAATAGCCGCTAATAAAGATAGTGGTTATAAGTCTGCCGTTCGCTATTTCAAGAAAAATTCTATTCCTGGAGTTCCTGTTGAAATAAAACTCTTTCATGAATATAAAGTTGATTTGCCTTATTTTAATCAAATAATTAATTTTAGTGATACAAAATGAATTGGGAAGTCAAATTTTGGATTAAAGCTGTTATAATTATTGTTGTTGCTGTTACTGTTATTATTGGTATTAGTGCAGCTTTAACTAAAGCTATATTATCATGAATCTATTCAATCCTCTACGGGGGGTCTCAATGTGTTAATCGTCATGAGCGGCTTAATTAGCGAAATAGTAATACTGGCAGTATTGACTATTATATGGTTTTGGAATGATTTAGTCAAGAATAATAAATACGATAGCGAAGTCGTTATTCTAACTATTGTTATTATTCTTGGCTATTTAATTTATCTATATGTTTAATTTAACCAATGTAAAGTTATGGGAAAAAATTACGATGAAGTTGGAGTTGTTCGTCAACTTAACAAAGTAAATGGAGTTAAGATTAGCGGTGGTAAGAAAATTACTATTGTTGTTGGTGCTGCTTTAGGAAATAGCACTAATGGCAAGATTGATTTTCTTTGTAACTATTGTGGATATACTCGCGTTTATTCTGATGTTGCTGAACAGAAGAAAACTAAGGATGTTGAAGAGAATGATAATATAGTTGCTAAGCATAATCGTAAGATTGATATAGCTTCTAATGTTACTAAAATTATGAATGGCAAGAAAGCTATTCGCAAATAATCATGGTAACGTTTAATTTCTCTTTTAATCCACCAAAGAAGAAAAGAGAACCGCCAAAGAAAGAAGTTGTTCTTGTTAAACAAGCTACCGGAATTGTAGTTAATGATGAGAATGGCTTTACTAAATGTAATTATCAAGGTAATCTTTATACTTTTACTCTTAAAAGTTTTGATACCTATAAGAAGAAAAATGTATATATGCGAAAACGTGATAAGTTTGGACATAGAATAAAGATTATTCGTGATAAAGACAAACGTTGTAAGATGCACAGAAAATTTTATTCTGCTCTATCTACTGGTCTTATTGTAAAAGGAAAAATAATCAAAACTGTTGACGATTTAGTTCTTTTTGATGTTGTTTCTTCTTACAATCCTGCTGATGTTGTCGAAATGGCGGAAGCTATTAGAGAATTTAATAAATATAATAACAATGATAAACTTGAAGTTAATTTTGATTGGTAATGAGATTTGATATTGGAAAACGAAACAATGATAATGTTGTTTTAAATAAAGGTCAAGAAGCTGCTGTTACCAATCTTATTGATTTTATTGCTGCACCGTTTGATGCTCGAAATAATATTCAAGCATTATGCGGTGCTGGTGGTGTAGGTAAAACTTTTGTTACTAAATATGTTATTGACCATTGTAAGTTTAGTTCTTCAATGATTCATTGTGCTGCTCCTACTCATAAAGCTTGTCGTGTTTTAAGTAACGCCACTAAACATAGAGTTGAAACTATTCAGAAAACTTTTGGATTTCGCCTTGATGTTGATATTGAAAATTTTGACCCAAACAATCCTGCATTCAATCCTATTGGTAGTGTAAAAATTACAGACAATAATTGTAGAGTTCTTATTATTGATGAAGCTTCTATGCTTAACCGTGCACTTGTTAATTATATTTCTCGTTATTGTGCTCGTCAGAAAATTAAAATTATTGTGATTGGTGATGATAGTCAGCTTTCTCCTGTTAATGAAGCTGTATCATCCGCTTTCAAAATGGCTGTTAAAATTAATCGTTTAACAGAAATTGTTCGTCAAGACAATGATAATCCGATAAGAACTCTTCTTGATATTCTTCGTAAAGATATTAAGAATAAGACTTATAATTTTCTTACTTATATTAATAATAATAGAAGAAATGTAATTGACGGTAAAGGTTATGTAGTTGTTGGAATTGATGATTTTACTGAACTTGTTGCTCGTGCTTTTAGTAATAAAGATTTCGAGAAGAATGTTGACCTCAATCGTTGTATAGCTTATACTAATGGAGCTGTTGGAATTTGGAATAGATATGTTCGTAATAGTATTATTCAAAGTGCTGAAAAATCTATTCTTAATAATAACGACCTTATTATGAGTTATGTAACTATTGTTGACGAGTTCAATGATATTATCATTAACAATAGCGAAGATTATATTATTCGGGATATTCTTAATTTTACCGACCCCGATTATGGCTTTAAAGGATTTATGGTTAAGTTTCAAGCTATTCATGGCGGTGCTATAACTAAACCTCTCTTTATTATTAATCATACCGACCAATCTACATTTATAACTTATTGTCAAGAACTTAAATATCTTATAGATGATGCCAAAGCTGCAAATAAAGAAATGGCTGCTTCTAAATGGAAGAAATATTTTGCTTTTAAACGTAAATATTTAATTCTTACTGATGTTCGAGATAATCTTGGTAATATAGTTTTTAAACGTGATATTGATTATGGGTTTGCTTTGACTTCTCATAAAAGTCAAGGTAGTACATATAAAAATGTTTTTGTAGATGTTAATGATATGGTTTATGATAAGAATGGACATCCTTATACCGATGCTGACGATTTGCGTCGTCGTCTTTATGTTGCTTGTAGTCGTGCGTCTAATTTTCTTGTATTAAGATATGGATAAAATTACTTTTAGAGAAATTGGTGTCAACAATATTGATAAATATATTGGTAAAGAATGTATAGTAGATGGAAAGAAATTTATTATTATAGGTTATACTGCTGACCATCCTTTATTTATTCTTGCTGCTGTTAATCCAGAAGATGGAATATGGAATGATGACCATGCTAAAAATGATGGTTTTAGTGTTTTTGATAAAACTGATATTATTCTTAAGAAAATGCCTAAAGGAACTACTTATACATATTCAGCAGTTATATTCATGTAATGTTGTTCTATATGACGGTAGATACTTGTGAACATTGTAAAGATTGTCCTAATAGATTATTTAATACAGGTCGTACAATTGAAGTAGGAATTGGTACTATAACTTCTAATACTCTTATTATTATTCCTCGTACTTATGGTAAAGAGAAACGTGATAAATTTATTAATATTCTAAAAGCTATGTGGCTTGATATTACCAATTATGAACTACTTGAACAAGCGTATGTTACTTATGATATTAAATGTCCTTGTTATTCTAATTATAATCTTGCTGGTAATTCCAATAAGTATTGTGCAAGAATATTAGGCAATGAATTACTCGGTCTTAAATATGTAAAATATATAATTGTTTTTGGTAGAGCTTTTGATGTTGCTTTCATTGATGGAAGAGAAAGAAAAAGTACTATTATTAATGGTTATCCTATTTTATATATCCCTCTTTCTTTGAATAAACTTGATGATGTCAAGCATTTGTTTGCTGTAAAAGATAAATTATTTAAAGCTATTACTTATATTAATAATAAAAGAATTTATGGGTAGTGATTAGATGTGAATGTTACGATGTAGAAATTCTTCCTAATTTCTTTTCTATTACTTTTGTTGATTTAGCTTCTTATCTTGAAGTATTTAAAGATTGTGTTAATGATAAAGAAGAAAGAATACCTATGATTCAGAAACTTACTGTTGAAGAAATCAAACGTAGACTTTCTACTGTTAAACATAAATCTTTTTATATTACAGATAAAGATGATTCTCAATTATTTAAAATGATTGAATATATTAATCATTTTATGATTGATGAAAATAATGTTCCTATTCGTACTGATTTATACGGATATAATAGTCGTAGTTATGATAAACTTATGATTGCGGCTTTATTGATGTATTTTAATCAGTGCGATACTACTAAGGAACTTATTACTAAATTATTCAATACAAGCCAGAAAATTATCGAGCTTCAAGATAAAGATAAAAAAGAAATTCATAACGATTTTCTTATGAGAAGTCTTAATAAGTTTGGACTTCCTTATATTGATATTGATGTTATGAAAATCTTTGCTCTTAATAAAGCCGGTACTTATATTGATAAAAATAATGAAAAGAGATATATTCCTAAAGGTCTTAAACAGACTTCTATTAATTTGCAATGGTATGAGTTGTTAGAATATGAATTGCCACCAATATGTGAAAAAGATGCTGATATTTATAATCAGATTCCTAAGTATAAAGGTATGAGTATTCGCGAACTTAATAACGTTGTTGAGAAATGGCATAGATATATTATTGATGAATATATTCCCGATATGCTTCATTATAATCTTAATGATGTTTTTATTGTTGCAGAAATTGTTCGTCTTTATTCAAGCGAAATTAAATCTCGTTATGCTGTTACCGCAAGTTATGGAGTAGATGTTCTTAGTAGCAGTCGTAGTAATATGGCTGATGTTCTGTTTCAGAAGTTCTATACTAAATTTAGTGGTATTCCTTACAAGCAATGGAAAGATGGTAGAACTATTAGAACTGCTATGAGTCTTAATAAGATTATATTTGATTGTGTTCGATTTAAAACTCCTGAATTACAAAATCTTCTTGCTGATATGAAGAAGCTTGTTCTTTATAAAGTAAGTAAAGATGCGTTTAGTAGGACGGTTAAGATTGGAGATACTGAATATAATCTTGCCACAGGCGGTCTTCATAGTGCTGATAGACCTATGGAAATATGGAGTACAACTGAATGGAAAGGAACTTATCGTTCCTCTACGGGGGGTCTCGTTGATAAAACGTCTGTTGCGCGTAAGTTTACTATTCTTCATTTTGATATTGCTTCATATTATCCTTCTATTATGGCTTATTATGGTGTTGCTCCTAAACACATGGTTAAGTCCGCTTTTCGCAATCTTATTCAATGGATGAAAGATACTCGCATTGAAGTTAAACATAGCAACGAAGCTGTTATAGATGGTATTCCTCGTGATGTTTTTGCTCTTGTTCTTAAGATTGTGATTAATAGTATCTATGGAAAATTTGGTTTTGAACAAGGTCCTCTATATGATAGGCTTGCTACTCTCGAAGTTACTATTAACGGGCAACTTATGATGCTTATGCTTTGCGAAGAACTTGAACTTAATGATATTCCTATTATATCTGCTAATACTGATGGTATTATGGTTAAAGTTTATGAAGATAAACGTGAGGAATTTGACCGTATTACTAAAGAATGGCAAAATAAAACTGGAATGTCTGCTGATAGTGACGTTCTTCATTGCCTTATAGCTCGTGATGTGAACAATTATATTGCTCAATTTCGTAGTAAAGGAAAACTTAAAGACGAACTTAAAGGCGACTTTAATCCTCTTATGTATGCTAATGATTTACAGAAAGGTTATAGTATGCCTATTGTTGCCGAAGCTGTTTATCAGTATTTCATTAATAATGTTCCTATTATGACTACTCTTCAAAATAGTAACAATATACTTGATTTTTGTATGACTCAAAATGTAGGTCGTCAATTTCATGTTGAAGAAACTAAAGTTGTCAATGGCAAACTTCAAACTAAAGTATGTCAAAGATATGTTAGATTCTATGTTACTAATAATGGTTATACTGTTGAGAAAGTTCATAATGTTACAGGAGAACGTTCAAGACTTGCTGCTGGAATGCAAGTTTGTGTTATAAATAGTCTTGATGATGCAAATATTGTTAGTCGTAATATTAATTATAAATATTATTATGATAAATGTTATGATATTATCAATCCTATAAAACTCGGAATTACTCCTAAAGGAAAAGGAAAGACACAGATTCGTAAGAAAGCTGGTATGTATAATCGTTTATTTGATGACTAATTATGAAAACTCTTTCTAATAATTATTATGATGATATTGCTACTAAGTGGGTAAAAGATTTTCATGCTAACGCTTCTTACAATCTTGATGCTATGAAAGAAGATTATGCAGAAATTTGTTCCACAATTATAAGTAAAAGTGTTGCTAAAAATCCTAATGTTAAAGTTATAGTTATTGTTGACTGTTATGAAACACGTTCTCATGTTGTAGATGTTTGTAAAAAAGCTGGTATAGTTGAAACTAATTATACTTGTCTTAGTGCTGATTATATTAAGAGTAGTGTAAATTATAGATATAATATCGCTATTTATATTAATCTTAATACTATTTCTGGTGTTAATTGTGTTATTAGTAGAACAAAATTTAATTTGTTTATTATTAATAATATTACTGCTAAAAAAGATAAATTTGCTGCTAAAGATAGAGCTGAAATTTATACTATGTTTCCGGCTATGAATGAAGCTAAAGTTGCCGATGTAAGTCGATTCACACTCCCCGTAGAGGAAATCCAAATTCCATGTTATCTTGACGATGCTGATAAAACTAAATATGATGAATATTGCGATTATATTAGTAGTTGTATTAGCATCTTTGGTAATCTTGAAACTATTGATTTTGCTCGTGTTGGTAATAAATTTACTGGAGAAAGTGCTGAACAAGTAAGGCGTAATATTGCTTCTTATAATGGTTGGCATGAAAATCTTGATAAAAATAGTCCTTTTGATAAACAAATAGATGAATATTTTAATCCTATTGTTATTGAAGAAAAGGCTACTGCTGCTTATAATATTATGAGAGAAAGAAAAAATCTTCTCACTGATAATAAAGCCAAATTTAATGTTGTTGTTGATTTGCTTAAAAATGAGCTTGCTAATAAGAAAGTTCTTATCGTTAGTAAAAGAGCTGAATTTGCTGCTTTAATTACTGAATGTTTGCTTGATAATGATATTTCTTGTGGTGATTATCATGATAAAGCTGCTCCTAAAGCAATTATCGACGAAGAAACTGGCGATTATATTCGTTATAAAACTGGTGCTAAAGCTGGCGATATTAAACTGTTTAAATCTGCTGCTCTTTCGTCAATCAATTTGAAACGGTTCAATCTCGACCCAAATAGCGGCTCTCTAACAGACGCTGAACGTAACACCTTATTATATATATTAAGCATGAAAAATCGTTCGTCTGATGCGCTGGAAACAAGCGTAGACGCGGTTATTTTCACTACCCCGTTTAATGATACTATCGAAGAGTTTATTTATCGCTTTAATGGTATTAGCTTTAATGGAGATAGTGCTAAGATATATAAATTATATATGGTTGGTACGTTGGAAGAAAAGGAACTCGAAAAGGAGAAACAATCCGTGCTGCATTCAATAGTTAAAAGAAGTGAACATGCTAATTTTTTCATTAGTAATGATTGATATAATGGTAAGAATACATATCTTTGTCTATGTAATCATAAAGAAAACAAGTGGTCTTTGATACAATGGAGAATAAAGAAAACGAAACTAAAGAAAATTTACTTGCAGATAAAGTTCCTGCTGCGAGTAATAATGAACTTCAACATCAAACCAATAATCAACGTTTTTCTTCTATTAATCTTTTTGACGATAAACAATTAGCTGTTGCTGAAAATTTTCTCACTAAGATTATGAGAAGTGATAAGGGTGGTATTAAAAGCGTTAATGATGGTCTTGCTATTCTAATGAGAGCGCAAGATTTAAATCTTCCTTTTAGCACCTGTATTGAACATATTCATGTTATTAATGGTAAAACTGGTGTTGATATTCATGTTATAAAAGCATTATTATCAAAGGCAGCCATAACTTGGGAACTGACTAAAGATTATGTGGCTCAGTACGAATGTACTGATGGTTTTAATGTTTATGTTGATAATCTTCTTCCCGAATATGCTATTAGATGTAAAACTGCTGATGAAGCTACTAAGCTTGCAGAAGCTGATACAAATAACGAACATATTTATGTTTATCCTGTAAAATGGTATCAAGATTTTAATGGTAACATTTATCGTGATTACCAACTTACTGAACATCATAAAGTCGCTATTAATCAAAAACATGCTAATAACATTATTGCTGAAAAGAAGATTCCTGTTACTCGCATTCCTGCTAAGCCAGTAGATTTCGTTACTGAATATGAACTTGTTCGTAACGTTAATGGCAAGGAAGTTCGTGCTATTGGTCACTTTAGTTATAATGAAGCTCAAGCTGCTGGTATGTTCGATAAAGATACTTATAAAAAGTATGCTCGAATACTTATCGGTCATAGAGCTTTTACTTATGCTGCTCGTGACATTGCTTCTGATATATTATTTGGTGTATCAGAAACAACTGAATTGAAGATAGTATCAGGTGCTGAATTAAATGATGCCGATATTGTCGATATTCAACCAGAAGAAATTAAGAATTAAATCAAGCCTCATGTTGAGGTTAATATTAACAATTTAAAATTTTAAATTATGAAAACTTTTAAAGGTAACGCAAAGTTGAGTTTTGGTCTTGGTGCAGTTAATGTTGCTAAACGTAACGCAGTTTCTGAACCCGAATTGGTAGTTAATCCTACTGTTGGTGGTTTCCGTATTACTCCTGCTGTTTCTCGTGCATTGGGTCTTACTAATGGCGGCTATATCATGTTCGTTTCTAACATTGACGCTATTGAGCAAGCTATTGCTAACAAAGACGAAAATCTTGTTGCTTTCTGTGCAGAAGAAAACATTGATATGAATACTCCGGAGGGTGTTAAAGCTATTCACGAAGCTTTCGATGAATGGGGTATTGCTAAGGGTATTCAAATGTTTGACAAGAACGGTAACGCTGTTAAGACTAAAGAACGTATGTCTAAGACTGATAAAGTTGAATATGTTACTAACAACTTCGACGATGTTCTGAAAGCTGCTATTGAAAATGGTGAACCTGAATTTGCTGCTTCTCTGCAAGTTGAGGGTATTACTAAAGAAGAACAAATCGAGATTCTTGCTAACGCTGTTAATCCTGAACAAGTTAACAAGTATTACGGTTCTAAGTGTAGCAATTCTTCTAACCTTTCCGGTACAGGTGTTTCTCTGACTTTCTCTGACTCTGCTGTTTGGGGTGCATTGAAAGAAGATTTGGGCGAAGAAGCTAAGAAAATGTCTCGTATTTTTGAAGTTGATATTAAAGAACTTCGTGAAGTTCCTTATTTCAACGGTCACAAAGAAGTTATCGTTAAAGCTGCTATGCTCGGTGAATTTAAAGATGCAGAAAGCACTCGCAAATCCAAAGGCGAAGATGATGCTGCAACTGATGAAGTAGCTGAATAATATTATTCTCCATCTCTGATTACCTTATAAGCCCGAACATGATACAAATGTTGAGTGTTCGGGCTTTCTTATATCTAATTTTAATAATTATTTAAACGTTTAAATTATGGCTGAAATTAAAGATGCTGGAGTTGCAAATCCAGTAAACGATGCGACTAAAATTAAAGATAACAATGAATCTAATGCTGCTACTCCTAAGAAACGTCGTCGTGGTTTAGGTGAAGTTCGTGGTACTACTCGTCTTAAATTTGACGAAAGAGATATTGACGCTGCTACTGGTTTGTTTAAAGCTCATCTTGAAAGTGTTGAACTTGCATGGGCTACTCAAAAAGAAGATAGTTCTTTAGTAAGTTTTGCTGGTCTTGCTGTTCCATCTTTGGTATTCACTTTTGCATCTAATGCTAAAGACCCGAGTGTAAGAAAGTATGTTACTCTTCGTATTTCTCCTGCTGAAAGCAATGCTCTTACTATTCCTGGTGGAGACGAAGCATGGAAAGTTGAACAACCTATGAATTGGCTGAAACATATTCTTAATGTATTTGTTCTTAAAGGTAATGCTATGAGCGAAGAAATGATGGATGCTCTTGAACTGCCTTTCGAGGACTTCAACGATAATATGGAATATGTTCCTGTTGAACCGGAAGTTGTTCTTAATGGTTGGAGAACTTTGTTTGAGAATTTCTTAGGTTATATGGAAAATAACGGTAAGCCTGTTTATAAATCTGCTACCGGTAATTATCTTCCTCTTTGGATTAAACTTATTCGTTTTACTAAGATTAAGGGTCAATGGAAACCTGTTGCAAGTGGTAATTCTGCTGGTGATTTTGCGTTTCCATCATTCGTTGGTACAGGTTATATAGAACTGTTTGACCAAAATCGTGCTCCGGTTCTTCATGTTGATGCTTCTAAAGAAAGTATTATTTATCGTGAAGTAGCTAAGGCTCCTACTGCTCCTCAAATTCCTGGTATGGCTCCTGCATTTAATCCACAAGTTCCTGTTGGTGCTCCTGCCGGTGCCGCTGCTCCTATGGGAATGGGTGCTATTCCTCAAGCAAGTGCTAATCCGACTGATGATTTGCCGTTCTAAAACTGTGTTTATATAATTGCTGATGGTTGAAAAAGAGTTGTAATAAAACAACTCTAAGTTTGGTTAGAAAGGTCTGAATTGCTATTTTGGCGGTTCAGACCTTTTTCTTTTATATGCAATCGAGAATGATAATATGAGACGAAATATTAATAATACTAATCTAACCAAAAGTTATATATTTAGCAAAATCAGTCAAGTTACAATATTTGCTGTTTATACCGGAATTAGCGACTATGTTATTCAACATTGTATTGATACTGGAGATTTGATTTCCAGTCCTTTTCGTGTTGATGAACATCCGAGTTTTGGTTTTCGTTATAACGACAAAGGTATGCTTAAAGGTAGAGATTTTGCTGGTTATTTTTGGGGCGATTGTCTTGATGCAGTTGCTTATGTTTTGTCTGGTATTGTCAATAGAAATATTAATATCAATAATAAGAACGATTTTCAATTTGTTCTTCGTCACATTGCATATACTTTTCGTGATATAATTTATGGAAAAGAAAAAGACGATAATGTTAAACTTCAAATAGAAACTTCTCTTCAAGCTATCCGTAATACTAAAAGTATTATTGAAATAGTTCCTCGTCCTTGGAATAATAATGATAAAAAATATTGGAATCAATTTGGTATTAGTCTTAATCATCTTAATACTCATTTTGTTTATGCTATCGACCAATATTATATTAATCGTTATATCAATCCAGAACCTAAATATTTTTATGATAGCAAAGACCCTTGTTATGCTTATGTATTAGGACAAGACAAAAATGGTATTTATAATATTAAATTGTATTTTCCTAATCGTAAGAAAGGTGATGTTCGGTTTATTACCAACAGTAATCACATTGAGGGTGTGCTAAATCTTGAACTTAATAATTATGATTATATAGTTATTACTAAAAGTAGTAAAGATAGGCTTGCTATTGAAAATCATTTTATACAGTTCAATCCTCTACGGGGGGTCTCAACCGATAGAATATCTATTGGAGTTATTAATATTCCGTCTGAAACTTACAGACTTAAGCAAAAAGAATACGATTATCTTCATAATAAACTTAATGATAAAGGTTGTATTATTAGTCTTATGGATAATGATATGACTGGTTATCGTGAGGCTATTTGGCTTAGAGATAATTATAATATTATTCCTTTTGTTATTCCTAAAGAATATGATGTTAAAGATTTTGCTGAACTTAAGAAAGAATATTCCGGAGAAATTATTGATAAACTTATTATTGATGTTTATAATTATATAGAAGAAAACTATAAAGACAATGGAGAAAAAGATAAACTTGCTTGGGATACGGAAGAAAGTAGTGCTCTGCCGTATTAGAGATATGCACGAGAAGATAATAGTAATGATGCCGATTACAGCTGAACAAGAAAAAGAACTTGATGAAAACGAAGCTCTTTGTTTAGGCGAAGATTGTAATAATCTTACTATTGATAAACGTTCTACAATTTGTTATGGTGAAGTAGATATTGATAATGAAGAAGATGCTGATGCTATTAAAAAGTTTGGTTTGCTCGGAAGTGGAGAAAGTGATAACATGGTCTACTCTAATGTTGATTATAAAACTGGCGTTTGTACTTTTGATAATGTACCTAAACAATTTCCTACTTCTGATGCTATTTTATGGTATAGACATAACGCTTGTCTTATTGGCAATCCTAAACGTGTGGTTATATTTAAATGCAATAAAAGTGATTTTTAAATTATGAGTTTTAATCCTGACAATTTTGATTATAGATTCATGGCTGAAGAAATAAAGTCTAAAGGTCATGAAAAAGTTCTTGATGGTTTACTTAAAGAACTTGATTGTTCAAGATATATCGAAAATGTTGGTTATCCTATTACTTATAATTGTTATGCTTACGACCGTACTTGTTGGAAATTTAATCATGTTTTAGATGATGGAATTGATAAAGGAGTATTATCTGATGAACGATGTGCTGATTACCGAAAAAGATTTGAAACTCTTGATAAAGAAAACGAACTCTTCGCGAGAAATCATCCGGAAATCGGTAAATATAAAAAAGGTAAAGGTAATAAGAAAAAAGAATCCAATGCTGATGCTAAAGAACCTGTACGTAGAACTCGAAAAGTTAGAACTAAAGACATGTTTAGTGGAAAAGTTAGCACTGAAACTCTATCCGAAGACGGTAAACTAAGAAAAACTGCTGCCGATAGACGTCTTGAAGCTCTTAATTCTCGTACTATGAATTTTGCTTTTGGTAGTTTTAAACCTAAGAAACATGAATGAATGGTTATATAGAAAAAATAATCTTGAAAAACCTTGTTGTTGGCGAGCCTATTTAAGTAGTGATGCAAGTAGTATCACTGTTGAGTATGGTATTGTTGGTGGTAATATTCGTATTGAAAGTTATGCTGTTACTCAAAAGGATGCTAATAAAGAACTTCAATCTCGTTATAATGATAAACGAAAGCAAGGTTATATCGCTTTTGAAGATATAAAAGATGATAACGGGAGACCCCCCGTAAGGGAATGTACAAGTTCATTATATCCTTATCTTGAAGCTTATCTTCCGTCTTATCGCACTAATGAAAATAATGGAAATATTCTTCCTATGCTTGCTAAATCTTATACTGGTAAGATTTGGAATAAAATTCCTAATATGATAGGACAATGGAAAATTAATGGTCTTCGTTGTTTTATTAGTGCTTATAGAACTGATGATATATTTCGTTCTGTTCGTCTTAAATTTCAAAGTCGAGAAGGTCTTATTTGGCATACTCTTACTTATCTTGAAGATTATCTAATTGATGCTATTCCTCAAGGATTTATGTTGAGTATGCTTAACGATAATTGGATTCTTGATGGTGAAGTTTATCTTCCTGGTCATACTGTTAATGAAATAAATCATTTTGTTAAAGACCCAAATTGTAAAGAAAATAAGCTTCTTCAATTTTGGTGTTATGATATAGCTATTCAAGATATGCTTCAAGAAAGAAGAAGTGATATTAGAACTCACAGTTTAGGAAATGTTGCTCACTTCAATAATATTGACGAACATCTTAATAATACTAAGCAATTAGTTATTCTTCCTGATTATAATGTTTATAGTGATAACAATGCTGTTATATTCCGTGATAATTTTATTAGATTAGGATTTGAGGGACTAATACTTCGTAACCCAAATGTTGATTATCAATATGGTCGTCGTCGTGTTGGCTATATGGAAAAGTTTAAATCTAAAACTGATGGTAAGTTTTTAATTGTTGATATTCAATCTGAACAAAAACGTAATCTTCCTATTATTACTTGTCGTAATGATATTAATGATGAAACGTTTGAAACTGGTTTTAGTTATCCTCATGCTCGACAAGAAGAAATTCTTAGAAATAAGAAAGATTATATCGGCAAATATGTATTTATAACTTTTGGAGAAAGAAGTGGTATAGCTCAAGTTCCTTTTCATATTAAAGCTGTCTCTTATACACATCTCCGAGCCCACGAGACTAAGGCGAATCTCG
>ENA-OYCV01000017-OYCV01000017.1-human-gut-metagenome-genome-assembly--contig:-NODE-17-length-26401-cov-5.837698_pt1 | contig 26401 bp, 29 predicted proteins | sample MGYA00243461_ERZ652889 | MGnify/ENA primary metagenome ERZ652889 (study PRJEB26926, sample SAMN06164560) | human gut metagenome | biome: ENVO:00009003; feature: ENVO:2100002; material: ENVO:00002003... | reverse complement strand
CTTGTATAGAGAGAATTGTTTTTGCAAAACATTACTTCATTTAATCATAAACATTTTAATATCTGTGCATTGGCATTGTCCACAATGGTATTATCCAGAGAAGCCAAATAGATTTGAGTTGTCAATTCAGAATCATGCCCCATACCTTCACTGATAACGGATATTGGAATATTCTTGCTTTTAGCGATACTTGCCCATGAATGCCTGGCAACATACATCGACAATGGTATGGAAACTCCAATCATATTAGCAATCTCTTTCAAATGCACATTTATACGACTTTGTGCATACTTGTATTGCTTTCGGCTTTCATTCTGGAAATTGAGTATGGGAAGTAAATATGGATTTCTACCACATGTATGATGCTTATCTACAATCTCCTGCATACATTTTTCCCACCTGATAACCAGCTGCTGCCCGGTCTTTCGTCTGCGATATGATAAGAAGCCGTTCTGAAGATCTTTCTTTTTTAGATGAGCCATATCTATGAACGACATGCCACGGGTATAGAAGCTGAACAGGAACATGTCCCTTGCAAATTCCAGATTAGGCTGTAAGGACAGATCCAGATTCTTCATACGCTTGATGGCAGATAAGGGAACGGCACGCTTGACGGTCTTGTCCACTCCCGTATAGACATGTCTGAAAGGATTGCGCTGTTCCATCAGTTCCTTTTCCAGGGCACGGTTATATACAGCCCGAAGGATACGCATATAGAATGAGCTGGTATTCCGTACGGCACCTTTTCCATGAAGATAGGCTTCATAAAGCTGCATCAAATCCGAATCGATTTCTGACAGCAGAACATCCCTGTCTCCTCTGAACTGCATGAAACTTTTCAGAGTGCAGGAATAATTTTCAGCCGTGCGTATCTTGCCCATCTGTTTGAGACGGGCTATGATGCCTTGCATGAAGTTGAAAAGCGACTGTCCCTCTGTATTGCTTTGAAAAGAAGCGACAATATCATCTGCCGTATATCCGGCTTTCCGGTTATCCAGTTGTCGGATAATCATGTCCAGCCGCTTCAGGTCCCACTCCATGCGTTCCTGCAAGGAAAGGAGCAGATTGCTTCGTTCCGAACTACCGACAATGATACAGCTTCCAGCTTCGTTCCATTCATCCGTAAATATCCGGTAATCCGTCTTTAACTGACGGATTACACGGTTCTGGATAATCTGATAATAGATGGTGCCTTCCTTTCCCTCTATGGTGGAAGGTCTGAATTTTACTTTAACACTGGCCATATCAATCGGATTCAGATTCTACCTGTAATTTAAGTTTCTCCTGCATCAGGCTGTCGGAAACAGCTTTCAGCTCGCTCTCGTATCCGTCGGCCTGTTTTCTGCCCCATTCGATAGCCTTTTCGTCACGATGGATGTCAAAAACCTTGTTCAACCAGAGAATATCTCCCGGAGTACATCCGCTCCAGGAGCGGATGGCACGGAACTTCAGGGCGTCGTCTGCATATTGCCGGTTGGACTGCCAAAGTCTGATATTTCCCCATAAGGACAGGCTGCATACCACTCCCATTCCGACCAAAAGAGAAAATACTTTGCTTGACCTGATGTCAAAACTATGCCGGTGAATATGCCTTACGCATGTCGGGATCACTTTTTCTGCCTGTCCGTCAGTAGGTATTTCGGTCTTCTGTTCCAGCTTCCCGTTTATCATCTCAATTTTGTTCTTGATTTCTTCAAACAAAACATATACATTGTCTTTTTCCATACTTTACCATCTTATTTTACGTTGTTTTTTCTTTTTCTTCTTTCTCAAATAATCGTCCGGATAACCTTCAGGTTGTTCCGGTTGCGGGTTCGGTGTGAACAGACCTAAAGAACCGCTGTATAATTTATTGCCATGCGGTTCCTGTTGATATGCCGGTTCACTCGGAACAGCTACCTGTCTTTGAGTTTCCGAATGTGGAGGTGTCTTTAATGCGGCATCTATCTTGGAATAGCTGAACTGCCTGTCAATTTTGGAACCGCTGAAGGAATAGCCGTTCATGATGAACACGATACCCTGTACTTCATCCGAATTTCCCTTGTATTTGAACCGTACATTCACTCCCTTTTCGCTTAATCCGGCAATCAGCTCCTTCCAGTTTCCGGCTTTTCTGACTTCCGTTTTAAGCAGATTGTAAAGTTCATATTTTGTCTTGTCCGGTTCTCTTAAGCGTTCAGTCTTGACATGATCCTTGCCTTTAGCCATGTGAAGACCATATTTCAAGGTCAGTTCCTTGCAGATGCGTGCACTCCGTAACCGCTCGTTTTTGTCGGATATGGTCCTGCCATCATTGTCTATCCGGTTATAGGCAATATGTATATGGGGATGCTCCTTGTCGAAATGTCTGGCTATAAAGAACTGTGTGTTCCTTATGCCCATCCGTTCCATGTATTCCAAAGCTATTTCTGCCATAATCCGGCTGGTCAGCCTGTTTTCATCCTCTTTGGAAAATCCCAGTGCAATGTGTCCGACCGGTCTGGATACTTTCGGATTCATGCCGGCCTGTGCTTCGAAAGCCTTTGTTATTGTGTCAACATCCTCAATAAACAAGCCGGCATGTGCGATAATCCTGGCATTCTTTTTACTGTCAATGATATAGCCGGTAACCTCACGGAATCCGCTTCCCTTTACAATCTTCGCAATCATAGCAGGATATGGTTCAGCAGTTCTTCGATTCTTGCCACCTGTACACGGCATTCCAGCTTTGCCGTATCGAATCCTCCGGCATTTGCCTTATGAGCCAGCTGGTTCAGATTGTTCGCCATACCGCATAGCTTACGGATATAGTCGGAATGTTCCGCTGTAAGTCTTTGCCGGACATATCCCTTACGGAAACATTCCCTCAGGTATTCACTTGCCGATATGCCTGCGCTTCTTGCCCTGCTTTTCAGCGTGTAGTAATCCGGTGTCGCCAGTTTCACGGTAACACGGTATTTCAGTTTGTCAGTCGTACTCTTGGGAGGACGGCCACCCTTGTTGTTTCTTTCTGTATTCTGTTTCTTTTCCATCTGTTGACTATTGTATAAAATGAATGTACTGATTAGACCAGCGGGATGAACCTCTCACTGCGTCCAGTAGTGGGAGCAAGCGGTTTCGGTCTGCCCGAAACACAAACTTGCTCCACTAAAAATCTGAGTCCTGCTATTTTGAGCGTCTCTGAATATACTCCCTATAAATGGGGGAGAAATAATACCGTTGTCGGTATCATCTTATGGAGGGGACAGGCCTGTTTTTCCGTTTCTGTTCATCATGTATTTTCTCATTTGGTTTATCATGTCTCGATATATCTCGGAATGAATTGTCTGGCAAAAAAAGAATATAAGTTTCCAATAGTCAAACAGTTGGTCGGGATGTGGCAACAATGTGGTCTGTTGCAGTTTGCATGAAGGGCAATCGGTGTGGAATGCGGTATTTTTCCTGTTTGATGAAACAATGAACCGGGGAGTCAAACAGTTACTGATCTATTGACTTGAATATTTACTGACTTAATGTCGTATTGTCGTACTGTAGTAAATATTCATGTCTGTAAATCATTGAAGGAACACTTCTTTGCTTCCTTAGCTAATCAATGACTTGGAAAAGTGATGAAGTAAAGTTACAGGGAAATAAGTCGTTCCTTATCCATTGCTATGTACCTTTATTAAATCAGATTCATAGATATTTTATTCTGTAATTCATTATCGGATGGAGTCCCTGAATATAGGGATATTTGAAGAAAAGGATATGAATGTGGCCTCATAACTAAGATAATCAGCGCCACATGCTGCCAGTTAAGCGGAAACCATTGCCTTTCAGAATATATGGCTTTTCTTTGTCGTAAACAATGAAAAAAGAATAAACATCAATTAACAAAAAAGGAAACGATATGGAATTTGTAGGAATAGAAAAACAACTGTTTGAAGAATTGGTGCGTAAGTTTGAATACTTTGAGCATCGGGTCATGGAAATTTGCAACCGGGAGAACGACAGGACGCTGCACAAGTGGATGGACAATCAGGACGTATGCCGGTATCTGAACATCTCGCCCCGCACCTTACAGACACTCCGTGATAACGGTACCCTGCCTTTTTCTCAAATCAATCACAAGATATTCTATAAGCCGGAAGATGTGCAGGGTATCGTCAAGAAAGTTGAGGACAGAAGAAAAGAGGCTCTTTACAGAGGACGTAACATATAACAGTTAAACAATAACCACTAAATCCATAATAACATGAGTGAACTGAGAACAGACAGCAGAGAATGGGTACACCGTATCATGGGAAGTCTTGACCGTATGCTGGTCGGGATTGAGAATCTGGCAGTCGGAAACCGTCCCGTACTGGGCGGTGAACGCTATCTGACCGACAAGGAAGTGTCGGCACAGTTGAAACTGAGCAGACGCACGCTTCAGGATTATCGTAATGAAGGGAGAATATCCTATTACCAGTTGGGAGGTAAGATACTTTACCGGGAGAGTGATATTGAGAAAATGCTTCAGGAGAATTATCGGGAAGCATATATGAGTGGTAAATAAAAGATAAGCATAAAGGCTGTGTGCCGGTTTTGATGAACCGATGTCACACAGCCTTTATGCTTGTATGATGAACAATTATACATCTTCCGGCATGGGGATGACAAGGATAGACTCACTGCACCGGATTCCGTAGAATACGTCACGAACCCGCCCCTGCTGAGGTATCAGAATACCCTTTTCTACCAGATCTTTTATATCGCGTGCTGCTGTATCTGGTGATACCTTTACACGTTTTGCCCAGTTCTTAGCCGTCAGTTTGCCGGGATAACCGTCCAAATATAAATTCAAGACTTCACGTTGTCGTTCGGACAGGACTGTTTCGGCATGTGTTTGCCAGAATATAGCCTTGTTAAGAACCTTCGACAATGTTTCGTCGGATTGCTCGACGGAACGGAGCAGGCAGTCAAGATACCAGATGATCCATTCAGTAATCTCGCAATCTCCCTTCTGTGTTTTCTCCAATATGTCGTAATACTGTTTTTTATCCTTGTTTATCTGATGTGAGATACTGAAAAAACGCATCTTTGAGTTTTCGGCCTGTGAAAGTGCCATATCAGCAATGGCTCGTCCGATTCGTCCGTTTCCGTCATCGAAAGGATGGATGCAGACAAACCACAAATGGGCTATCGCCGATTTTACATAGCCGTTATGTGAATCTGAATTGAACCAGTCCAAAAACCGATTCATTTCTTCGTCTATTCTTTCAGGAGCAGGCGCTACATAATGTATCTTTTCCCGACCGAACATTCCAGAAATAACTTTCATCTCTCCACTGCGGTATCGGGCTACATCTATTTTCGTTGGACCGCTCCATCCGGTAGGAAACAGGCAGTTGTGCCAGCCGAAGAGTCTTTTATGGGTAAGCGGACTGTTGAAATTGACGGTTGCGTCAAGTGCCATTTCCACTACTCTGTCTATATATCGTGAGGATTCGGTCGGATTCGGTAGTTGTACTCCGAGTTTGCGGGCTACAGATGAACGTACCTGCTCATTGTTCAATTCCACTCCTTCAATTTCTGATGATGCAATGATGTCATGAGAGATGGATTCAACTACGGCAGACATCTTGTCGTTAAAACCTATTACACTAAGGCGTCCCATCAGATAACCGACAGCTTTGTTTACCTTGTTCAGTTTCTCACCGACAAGTTCCTTGTTCCACGAAAAGGAAGGCCATTCTTTATGTTCATGTATATACATAGGCATCACTGTTTTCTGCAAATATACGGTTTTGCGGATAATTAACCGCAAATTTTGCGTCTTATTATCCGCATGAAATAGTGAAATCAATATTTATCAGCATTTTAGATATGACTTATGATTACCATTCATCATGCAGATAATCATTGACTTTTCAGATTGGAACAGCCTGCTTATTATATACTCACGTAATTGTTGGGCCGGATAAGTATTAATCTGAAAGGCAAGCGCAAATATCATTTCCAAGTTATAGACTACCTGATACCCCTCTTTTAACGGAATACGTTGTTCTGCGGTGAATGGTTGCAATATTCCAAGTTTATATATTCTTCTTTTCGCAGCCCTTAAAGTAGGTGCAATCACATTGAACAAGCCGACAAGTTCGGCTTCGTCCATACGAATCTTATCAGGATGGACAGCAGGAATAACAATCCTGCCGTCTTCCGTTATATGGATAATTTCTCTTTTCATAAGCTACTGGCAATTTGAAAGTACATCCCTAACATTATTCATATCTTTCAGAATGGAACTGTCGAGTACCCTTGCATAGTGTTGCGTCATCTTGATATTGGAGTGACCGAGCATTTTGGCTACATTCTCAATGCTTACTCCATTGGCCAAACAGACAGATGTGGCGTACGAGTGCCGGGCGGTGTGTGTAGTCAAATTCTTCTTTATCTGGCACAGGTCGGCAATCTCTTTCAGGTAGCTGTTCATCTTCTGATTGCAGGGAACTGGCAGCAATACTCCTTTCTTTTTGCAGGCAGGATAATCTGCATATTTTCTCAGGATTTCCAAAGGAATATCCAGTAGCGGAATGTTACACATGTTCTTTGTTTTCTGACGTGGCTTCCTGATCCACAGGTTTCCGTTATTGTCTTTTACGATATGCTCAGGGGAAAGTTGTTGCACGTCGATGAAAGCCAGACCGGTAAAGGCGGCGAAAATAAAAACATCACGGACTACGGTGATTCGTTCCAGAGGAAACTCCTTGTGGTAGATGGTCAGCAGTTCATCCATAGTAAGAAACTCACGGATTACTTCTTTTTCGTGGAACTTGATACCGATAAACGGGTCTTTGGCTATCCATTCATTGGCCAGTGCCAGATTGGTAATCTTCTTCAGACATTTCATATAACGGATGACGGTATTCTGCTGACATTCCTTTTCAGTCTTCAAATAAAATTCAAAGGCACGTACCAGCTCACCGTTGACTTCCGCCAGCGGCAGATCATCCTTTCCGTATTTCTGTCTGATAAGTTCGGCAAGATAGCGCTTGCAGCTTTCATAACGGCGAACGGTAATCAGGGCGTAGTCTTTACCGACCAAGGCACGGCATTGATCATTGTGCTCCTGCATGGTACCGATGAGAGTGCGTACCGCTTCCGGTTCTTTGTCCTGTCCGAAAAATATTTCCTGTAACAGACGTGCCGTTATAGGCTGGTTCTGTTCTTCCAGCTCACAAAAAATCTGATGTAATTTGATTCTCGCATTTTCGATATAGGCATTCAGATCACATGACTTGCGGCTTCTGCCTCTGGCGGATTCCTTAGCCTGACTCCAGAGAGACGGGTCAATGCTTTTGCGGATGTTGTTTTCAACTCGCGTACCATCTACAGTGATACGCATACAAACGGATGCTTCTCCGTTTTTCAGCAGCTTGGTCTTCTTCAAGAAGAAAAGCACATTGAATGAACTTCTTTTCATTTTCCTACAGTTTTTAGTTTGGACAAAAGTAGGAAACCGACCACGTTTTCTTGATACGCAAAATATTGCAAATCAGCGAGAAAGACTCTAATTCGGTGGAGATTTTTGCTCCACCTTTTATCTCCACCTTTTGCTCCACCTCAAACGGTAATATTTTGCCGTTTTTTGCGTGTCGGGGGAAAACAAAAAATCCCGATTTCGCTTGGAAATCAGGATTTTACTGTCTTTTGCTTTTCTTCAAAGTGGTGCCACCAGGAATCGAACCGGGGACACAAGGATTTTCAGTCCTTTGCTCTACCAACTGAGCTATGGCACCATTCTTATTTTTAACTTGCTTAATTATAGCTGTTTAGCTTCATTGTCAAGTCTTTTATGTCTGTCTTTCCACTTCTGGTTTACCTCTGGGTTTACACAAGTTGTTAAGTTAATAATCTCTTGTATTTCTCTTTAGTAAAGTGTCCTTTCGTTTAAGACGCTGCAAAGGTACTCATTATTTCCTAACCTGCAAGTAAAAAAGTCCTTTGCTCCCCTGTTTTAACAATTATTTAGTGGAATGGCTATATTGTAGCCCTCTTTTATGCTGAATTGAAGAAATAGAGTGTGATTTTCACTTCATTGGATTAGCGGATAAAAGCTGCTTTGAATTGCTACTGTATTGATATGCTTCCATCTTTATAAGTGCAATCTGTGTAAACCAGTGTGTAAACCGAGAATTGAAGTATGCTTTCCAGCGATAAAAGCTATCCTTTAAACCATAATAATTTGCTGCAACATTTTAGTGAATGGGGGCTATATGGGAAGTATTCTTTAGGAATGTAGTAGCTAAAAAAAGAAACAGCATAAGAGTTTCCTCAAATGCTGCTTCTATTCTGTCTTAGTAAATTTGGAATAAGTCCTTTACTCCACTCTTTGATAAGCAAACTTCTTGCCACTGGGCGTTACTCCATCTGCTTCCAACTCCTGCACAGATAAGGTCATAGAATTAAGTAACAGAATATCACTAATAGCCCATTCATCTTCGTCACTGTACATTTCATAGAGTTTGTTACCATCTATTTTGTATTTACCTACTTCTTTGTAGGAGCTATCTTCTGTACTTGTATATTCAAATGCACCATCACTCTTGTAAGTAACATGGGTGGCAACTGCATCACCGCTTGTTATTTTCCATTTGCCTATAATGAGAGAAGCATAATCATCCTGTCCTTTGATTGTGCCATTCTCAATATCTACTTCAAATGTTACATTCCTCTTAGTTCCATCGTAATGTATAATATTGACATTGTACTTCCAGACTTGCTTGGACTTATCTTCTACACTGACCTCAATCTTAGCATCAGCAGGTTCATCATTTAGCTGTGGTACTTGGATGTGCCATAAATCTTCTCCCAATTTGAAACTCCGTCTTCCCACAAAGAAGCCTTTATTATCTCTATGAGTGTATATTGCTTCATTGTAATATATAAGGTCAGAAGTATAAAGAGTTCCTATATTAGAATATCCAAAGCCTTTCTCTGCTACACAAATAGTATCTCCAGATAAAGAATAACAACACTTATCATTTATGATAGAATTATTATATCCAATATGTATTTCAGCCCTTCTTGTAAGAATCTCTTTAGTTTCACTATCTTTTTTAAAGAGTAAGGCAGATATGACTTTCCCATTATTGCTATAAGTCAATGATGCAGCAAAGTTATTATCAATAGGTATTATTTGAAATAGTGATATTCCTTGTATGGCAAATTCTTCATATTCTCCATAACCTTTGTAAACTCTGCGTATTCTATCAAATTCCTTGTTGTCTGTCCATTCTATAATCTTGGATTTATCTTTTGAATTGAATGCAGAAATCCATAACTGATTATTCTTTAAACCTATAAAATTAGCTTGTTCTACTAAGGTGTTTTTATAGTAATCAAGTAATTCTATATTTTTATAGTCATCAATGCCATATTCTTTACAGACTATATCTAAAGGTTCACTTCCCTCTGGATAAGATACTGTTGGTTGCATATCCAATTCATCATCCCCACAGGAACTAACTCCCATGCTTAATGCAACCAATAATGAGGTAGCTAATAATCTTATTGTTCTCATAGTCATTTCATAGTTATTTAATTTAATCTGATTATGATGTGTAATCCCATTCCAACATTGGCATTGTATCTAATGTCTAAACCATTTGATGAAAAGCCTTCAAATAGTTTATCAAGTACAATCGTTGTTCCAGACTTTAGCCATTCATTGACAAATAAAGTACGATATGGCTCTTTTTTGGTGTTCCATTCTGCTCCTCCAACAAATCTCATGAATGAGTCTTCAAACCAAATGTTAAATTCATTTATTCTGTCGTTGAACGAGATATATGAATTATCAAACCCTCTACTCAAAGTAATGCGTAGATTCTCTGTATCAAACCAAATGTTAGTATCATTGCCAAATAGCTTTGAAGCTCGAAGTGTCATCATTCTAACTACTTCTTCTGGCATTAATGGTAAGTGACATAGGGGGAATGGTCTATTCTTATCTATCTTACGATAGGTTTCCGCTTCTCGTTGGATATAGATAGCTTCTTTTGGCTCATCGTCTGGAACATATCTAAAGATTAGAATATTCTCAAGAAAGCATATCGAATTGAGTGCTTGGACTTGCCAATCTTCTAATGGAGTGTTATAAACATCCATGTCAATATTAGATAAGATTTCATTAATATTAATGTCGTCAGTTCTAAATCCCACTTCATTAAAGGCTAAAATCCAATCACTATTATCATTGTAGTTTGTCTTATTGGATTCATTTATCAATAAAGACAATATTTTGAGTATAGAAATTCTATCCTCTCTATTCAAAACTTGGAATAGTTCTTTCATGCAATAATTTTAATTGTGCTCACCTGTTCCCTGTGGATAAGCCGTTACTAAATAAAAAAGGTGTGGGAACTATATATGTTTTACCCTAAAGTCTGGCTTCTCGCATTGCCTTGCTGTGGATAAAACAATAGCCCCACACCAATTTGAGATATAGAAACCTTATAAAAGGTAGGTATATAACAAATGATGTGGATGCTATTGCTACCATCTTCACAGCGTTACAAATTTTGCGAGAATTTGTTAGCGGAAGATAATTTCAATAACACCTTTCGTTAAATATGTCCTTCCAACTCCCTAACGCATTAGTTTATTGGAATTGGTGCAAAGATAACGAAAGGTTCTAAATTAATGAGCATGGAGTGAGGATAAATAGTAGATATTCTGCCCTCAAACATAGTTTGAACGGGATATTTAATAAGAATTGTATCTAAACTCTTTAAATCCATGTGGGTATCAAAATGAAAAATCCCCTTATAAAGTCAGAATTTCCATATTTGTTACCCACCTTGATTTATAAACTTCATCCCTGTATATTGTTGGATATTCAAGAAGTGCTACCTGTAACATGATTTATAAGAGTTGAGATAGTTCTAAACTCTGTAAACTTATGGAATTGAACTACATTTATAAGGCTGAAATGCCAAACTACCAAGATTGGACTTTAGATATATCTAAGCTCAATATTTCATGGATTTGGGACAGAACCATTCAGACCACTATATAAGATGAATCTTAATAATCCTGTCCCAATTATTAGAAGCTCAAACAGTCATAAGTCTGTAAGATTTCCTCCTGCCTTAATCCCAAGTATCTTTTAGTAATGGCAACTGAACTATGATTAAACAATTCCATCAGTTTAACTAATGCCAATTCTGCATTATCACTGTTCATGTTATAGACCTGCCTACCAAAAGTCTTTCTAAGCGAATGGCAACTAAAGTTCTTAATCTTTAACCTGTACTTCTTCTTCACCTCTTTAAGAATGATGTTAATTCTCTGAACTGTGAAGATTGTACCTTTTTGACTTATAAGAATTGGTGCATTGATTCCAATTGGATTTATATGCTCGTAGCACTCTTTAATGTGTTCCTGTAATTGGGGATTCAGTCTGATAGTCCTTACCTTGCCTGTCTTTTTCTCAATTACTGTAAACTCGTCAGTACCTAATATCTGCTTCCACCTTAGAGATAGAATATCAGATATTCTTAATCCTGTGAAACATCCCAAAGCTATAAGGAGCGAGATTTTATAATTCTCGTCCTTTGCCAATTTTCTTATGAGGTTCATTGCATCAGACCAAACTAAATAGTCTGCGGTTGTGCTTGAATATTTAAGTGACATAATGTTCTGTTTTATAAGTAAATGAATAGAAGTGAATATTAATTTTGAGTTGGATTTACTAACTCATTGATTACTAAGGAAACATTTATTTTTATCCAAAGTGAATATTTTGTTTATTGTATTCAAACGATTATCTTTGGATATAAATTAATTAATTATGAGAATTTCTTATCCAGAAGCAGAAAGAATGGGATGGAATTATGAGGATGTCTATTTATTTGCATTCTCAGAATTAGACTATTTGACTACTGAATTACAAAAGCTGTATAATAATGATGGAATTAATGATATTCCCAGCTATGTATTGCGACTTGTAAAAAAAATGTTAGAAACATGGGAGTCTATATTCCTTATTTATTCACATAACCGTGATTATGTATCAGCTTGTACCTTGTGTAGAAATATTATTGATAATTTAGCCACTATTTATCATATATATATGAACTCCAACGAAGATGAAAAGGTGTTCAAACATTATTTATATGTTTTGGATGGAATTCTTTGTAGATATAAGGATTATCCAGATTATAATCAAATAGTTAATAATGGACGAATTAAAGAAGATGAGTTTGTAGCATTAGTAGCCCAAGTAAGAGATACTAATAAATCTGATATGATTGCAAAGGAATTCATAATTAAAGAATTAAAAAGAAGTCCACTCTATAATAATGATAAAATTGTTAATCAGATTATTGAGAATGCAAATTGGAAATATAAGAGTTTAAAACCTCTTCTTAACCCCAAAGAGAAAAATCAATTTACTTGGAACTCTTTATATAAAATGGTCGATTCAAATCCCTCTTTCTCAACTTATGCAAGTTATTTATCAGTGTTTGTACATGGCTTAAGCATAAGTAATTGTGACTTGGACAAGAGCGAGGAGTTGTTTGAACCTATATTAAGTTTGTCTATTGTTAATTTAAATTCAACATTGGTAGCAATTAAAGAAATCTATAAAAATGAGATAAAACGATATAATATAGATTTTAAGAAATCTTCAACCGCTAAGACCTTACTTTGTTCTGTAAGTGATGAATATTTGCAAGGACTAATAGAACAATGCCAGAAAGAACACTTAAAATAATGTTCTTTCTTTTTGCATTCCATATTCATAAACAAGAATTGAGTTACAAACTCTGTTGTAGAATGAGAGTCCGCAACAGGCATGGAAGTAGCTTTCATAAACTGCTGCATATTCACCATGCTGTTTGCTGTCCCTATCCAAAAATGAATCAAACTTGTGCAGCCAATATTTAAGTGCTTGCAAGCGTTTGATATATTGCAGATTAATTCTCACAGTAGCATAATTTTTCTTGTAAAGAGGTGATATGATTAATAGCATTCTCAATTTTAGATTTATCCATGATTGTAATATTGGGTGGTTAATAAAATGAAGAAAGGACAACCAACTGAATAGCTGCCCTTTCCTCTCTCAATCAATAAGTCCATTTAATCAATGAACCATTTGTAACGCTCATCCCCATGCAAAGCCGCATTGATTCCTGTTGCCATTTCAGTAGCATTTAAGGAACGGTCTAAGAAACTGTCAATATATGAACTCTTATTCGCTCCCGTAAGTAAATTATAGAATTTCCACATATTAAGCTCACTTCCAAAGCCGCCAAAATTATTGTCGTGAATGTATGCTTTGGCTACAGAATTAATCTGTGTATCTGTAAGCAACATTCGTGGCAGTGCCTTTTGGTAGCCTGTTGGCAAGCATTGGTAAAGCCGCATCCTGCCTATAATCTGTGCGAATTGGTGTTCACTCATGGAAGTGTTGCCCAACTGTTGCATCAAATGCAAATGTTTGGCAGGATTGTAGTTGTTGAACAGTTCCAATGCTGCACGATAGAGTTCTGTTGTGTTGCTCACTCTTAAATCATCCTTGTAACCATTGGTAAAGATGCACATATTGCAACAGACTTGGTTCTTGAAGCCAATAGCCAATCTGAACAGCTCTGGAACTTTCTTGCTGTACAGGTTCATCTGATTATAAGCCCTCACACCTACGATTGAAAGATTGAGCTTATTTCCACCCACTGTTTCATAAATGGTAGGAACATCAATGCTGAAAGCTGCTCTCTCATAATAGATGGTCTTGTCAGATTCCAATAATTGATTAGCTGGCTTGTGGATGGCTTCAGGGATTCTGCCTTTGATAATGTGGCTTACTCTTATATCTGCCTGTTCCACTCTCTCACCGTTAAAGAATGATTGTGCTGCATCCTGTATGGTTTCCACAAATGCAGCATGGTTAATGGTAAGTTCGTTGTCTTTAGAGAACACAGGAGTAATGCAGTCATGTTTCAGATGATGCAAGGTCGCTTCCTGCGTGTTGGCTTCAATGAAATGGTTGGCAGGTCTTACAGGTTCATCCACGATGATGGTTGCTTCTTCTGCATATTCACCCAAATTCATTCTTTCACGGTTCTGTGCCATAGCTGGCATGATAACTAAATTTCTCATAATGATAAATTGTTAAATTGGTTATTGATTGGATTTAACTCTGGAATTGGTAAAGTTCCTATCGCTTTGGATTGCTCCATAACGATTTTGACTTTACTACAATTCGCTGAATTACATTTAAGTGATATTACAATTAGACTATATTACCATTATGTCTGTATTGTGTATCGCTTTAAGAAGTCTATGAATGATGTGAGGTGAATAGTAAAATTTATAATGCTTGAGGGGGTGGGTGGCTGTCTATCAATTCTCATTTTCCTTTTACTTGGTGAGAGGGGGCTAAAATAGTGGTATGGTATCTCGTGCAACATTTTGGGGATTGGGGCTATGAAGTCTATTTTTCACCTTAAATGTTGTACCCAACTTAAAAAAACAGATTTTATGCGCTTATAAAGTCAGAATAAGGCAGACTTGGGATTATTCGTACCATCTATTAATATATTAGTAAACAGTACGAAAAATCCTGCTTGCCTGTTATTTGGACTTGAAACCTATCTTAAACACGTTTTTTGAGTTGATTGGATTCCACTCCTTACGTTGTTTGGCTATATCATTGTCTAATAGTAGTTCCTTTGGAGTAAGTTCTATCCCTTTAGGTAAATATTTCAATAGACCAGCACCATATAAATCCAGATTGTAACTTTCTATATTTTTCTTACCCATTCCCAATTTATCAGCCAACTTATTAGAAGAAAGCAATATCTTGTTATCTTCTGCTATCAATAGGAGCTTGATATAATAGCCTTTCACTTTAATATCCAAATTTACTTTCATAAAGAGGTGGGACAGTGTTATAAAATTGGGGCGGTCTATTGGTGGGATGCAGTAAAGACTTCTCATTGTAAATTCATATATAGGGTGGTTGATTGGTACAGGGTATCTCTTTCTAACCAACACTGCTTCTATGTCCTTATTGAAATTCTTTAGAGCTGTTTCTTCCTCTCCAGTCCGCTTGGCTAAATCCTTAATTCTCCATCTGACCTTATAATAGTCATTTCTATATAAGGACAGACAGAAGAACCTGTACAGATTTGGTGGATTGAGCTTATCCACTATTGACTTATTAATGGTGGCATAGTCCTGCCTAATGTTACTTGTCCTGCTTTGCAGGTGTCTTTGAGGTATCTTCATATTCATTAGTAGCTGATTGAACATTATTGGTAAACACTAAATCTTTCTTCTCTCGTTCCATCTTATAGTAGTAGGCAGTCCCAAAGTATATCTTGGCTTCCTTTCTGTTGTGGAACTTTTTCCCTGTTGGTAAATGAATAATCATATCAGTTTAAATATTAATGAGTTAATAAGCCAGCTTCTGCAATGATATATAATAGGTAGTAACTTTTCCATTTTTCTTTCTTTTTGTCTTTAGATAGTTATTAAGATTAGCCCACAATCCAATATGAACTTTATTATCTTTCACTCCCTGCTTAAGAGCCTTAGCCCTTATCTGTTCATAAGTAAATTCTTCCATTTTGATATTCTGAATAGTTTGTAAGTCCGTCAATCTGCGTGGTGGGATTATCTGTCTGTGATGTTGTAAAAATAGTAATTCCACAGGTGGGGAACTAATGATAAGACCACACATTTAAGAATCAGACTTTAGACTATTCAGAATGTCTAAGAGCTTGGGGAGAGTAAGCCCACCTGTCACATGGGCTTTATTATTGATGGCTTATGCAGCCTGTTCTTCCTTAATCACTCCATGATTCTTTAGGTATTGAGTGAGCATTTCAGAATAGATAGCGTTCACATGGTCTGACTTCACTTTATTTATAATCTTAATGCTGTCCTCATTCAATGTCTTTATGGTACTTAGAGTTTCATCCAATCCAATCTTCTTGTTTCCACCATTCGGTGCGTAATTGGCAAGTTGGGTGATTGCATCAATCATGTAGCGATGTCTGATAGTGTCCTTAGAAATCTTCATGTCAGTTAAAGTCTTGATAATTGTATCGCCTACTGTCAAGTCATATTCTTCAAGTTGGGTTTCACAAACTCCCAGCATGGCACTGTTCCAGACTTTCAAACTCAGTGTTTTACCCAAATTATAGTATTTGGTGATTACGCTGATGTTTGCTTTCAGTTCCAATGCCTTTTGGAACACTTTATTAAAGAACTCCTGTTGAGTGGCTAATGCTGCGTTACCTGCTTTCTCCAATCCGTTAAATCCACGACTTAACACATTGTTTACTCCTCTGTACTTGCCAAACTCTTGTAAAGATGTGAACTCTTTGATTCTCACATTTTCTATAATGAGTTTTGTATCATCCTTGACTATGGCATTGAGGTTGTGCTCATGGTAGCTTGCCCATTGCCAATATCCGTTTGCAGTATCAACAGGAACATAGACATTGGGAGTGCCTTTAGGTACGATGTTCCCGTTAAGGTCTTTCAGTTCAATGTCCGCGTTGTAAAACAGGGTGGCTTCTGTGATGTAGAGAGGAACTTTATCAAATTTTTCATTGGTTATCAAGTCCTTGCCACATTCGATGTTTACCTTGCTTACTGCCATGCTGTAAACAGATGTAGCGATGATGATTTCCTTTTCCTCTTTAGTGAAGACTACCTGTTTGTTTGTATTCTTGCTCTCATTCCACAATTCCACTTTAGATGTTGGAAGTTCCACCTTTTTAAGTGCTTCAAGATATGCGGTTTCAGCCTTACCTACATTGACCTGTGCGGACTTCTTGATATTGGCTTCTGCATCCTTGTTGGCTTCAAGCACGTTCTTGGCTTTCATCAAATTCTGACGGGCTTCTTCTACTGCTTGCATCTTAACTTCTGCTGATGTCATTTTTACTTCTTCCATATTATTATTCTGATTTAAAGATTCAACTTCATTCTTCACTCTCTCTTCGGTTACATTTGTTAATTCTGCCATAATTTTAATCTTTTAAATTGTTATTATTCATTCAGTGCAACCGTCAAACCTATGCGCACTTGGCTTTCTGATTACGCTGCAAAGGTGGGAACTTTGGAGAAGATTAAAGGAGAGTAAAATTTTGAGGATTTTGGTTCTCCCTTAACTTGCTGCCTTACAAGTTCTGTCCCTTTGACACTGCAAAGGTGGGGAGAAACCGTGAGGATAAGAGAGAGTAAAAAATAAGGGAGATGTTATTCTCCCTTAGACGATTATTCTATTAATATATTCTGTTTCTGACATTTGTCAGTTTGCTCTTATTGCTTAGATAGCCTTTTAATGTGCGCTCATTCACATAAAATTCCTCATTCTTGGAGATTCCTGTCAGATAAATAAGCCTTGATATTAAGAATGTAACATTGTAGGAAATCTTACTGTTCCTGCTTCTTCGTTTTTGTTTTGTCATTATTCCGTCAGGAAATGGCTGCAACATGGACTTGAATAATAGGGTAAAATAGCATATTTGGCTATTATTGGATTCCGTGTTGCTTGTGTCTTTCAAGGGAACTTCGCACATTGCTATCATATCTTCCAATTCCATATCGCAGAGTGATTGGAAGCTCTTTTCACATAAGGACAACAAGTAACCAATGGTATTGGGGTGCTGTATGGTCTGCACTTCCTTACCATTTATTTGAATGGATAATGTGATGTCTTCACTGAATTGCATTTGGTCTGTCAGTGGATTCTCTCCAACTGCCTTATATTGAGATAGCAGTTTGATAAGGCTGTTCAGTTCACCTATGGGTGACGGAGCAAGTTCTTGGGCATTGAAACATTGTCCTTGTGTATAATCCAAAATAAAGAGGAGTAGAAACCAAAACTTGTCTGAATCTATTTCCAAACCAGCAAGGGTTGGTTGTATCTCTTTGTTCTTCTTATATTCTTCATAGGTTAGTGGCATTTTTATAAGCCTGTTATTGTATCGTTCCTTAAAAGTGGGCATAGCTTCACTTCCTTCTAATATTTCTCCTTTTACTTTTTTAGGAATGGCAGGGTGTATCAGCATGGCAAGTTGCCAAACATAATCTAATATATCTTCTTCCTTTGCATCAAAAGTAGGGTAAACTGTATCTATATTGGTAAATTTATCTATTGGGTTCATATCCTTATGTGTAATGGTTATATATGCAAAGTTAAAAAATAATCCCCACCTGCAATTTGCTGCAAGTGGGGAATTATTGGCTTAGAGTAAATTCTTCATCGCTTCATCCATCTGCTCATTTCCAAAACTGTCCAGATAGACCTGCGTTATCTTCTCTGAACTGTGTCCTAATGATTCGCTTATGATGGAAGTTGCTACTCCTGCTTTTTTCAACACTGTGGCATGGCTGTGTCGTGCAACGTATGTGGTCAGAGTGACGGGTATCTCCAAATCTTTGCCAATCTTTTTCAATCTATTGTTCACATTGGAGATAATCTTATGCACCCTGTTGAACTTCTGCTGCTCCGTCTTATGGTATGCTTTCAGAATGGGGAACAGATAAGGGTTGCCATCGTCATGGTACTTTTCAATCAGTTCTATGGCTTTGTCCTGCAAGGGTAGCTGGATTAGTTTTTTGGTCTTGTGTCTGATATAGACCAGTCTGTTATCCATCATGTTCTCTTTGGTGAGGGTTGAAATATCCACAAAATTGATTCCTCCCATGATGTAGGAGAATGTGAATATGTCTATGGCAAACTGCACCAACGGATTATCTGTCTTGTATTCTATGATTCTGCTAATATCTTCTTTGGATATGGCACGTTTGGCAGTTTCCTGTTGCAGTTTGGCAATTTTGAATTTTCTGAACGGATAATGTTCCACCTTGACAATATTCTCGTCTATGGCGATGTTGTACATGGTGCGTATATCCACAAATTTGCCTTTGATGGTATTGGAAGCCAGTCCTTGCTTGCGTAGCCATGCCTCATATCTTTTCAACCAAGAAACGTCTATATCCACGAAATAGATATTCAAATGCTTGTTGAACTCCAAGAGTGAATTGTAGGTCTGTTGGATGGAAAGCATATAGCTCAATTTCTGCGCTTGTTTCAATAGGTTCATTTGTTCTACAAACACTTCTCCAACAGTTTTCACCTTGTTGGGCTTGCTTACTTTCTCCACCAGACTTGTTGCTGTGAAGTCCCTGCTCATGGATTTCAGCTCAATAATCTGCGCTGAATATTCCTGCACTTTTTGGGCTATCAGAGAATCTATGTATTCTTTGTTGGGACATTGCGGTTTGGGAGCGTTCCTATTAAAGTCCCAATAGGCAGGATTGACGGATATTCCAAGACTGATGTACTTGCGTTTCCTGTCTTTGCACACTCTCACCATCAGAGGTGATTCATTGTTTTTAAGCACTTTTGATTTGTAGCAAATCACGTTTACAGTAGCATTCATGGTTTACACGCTGGTTTACACAACCTGCTTCAAGCCCCTGTAAAACCGTCATTGTGGAAGATAAAAAAAGAGTTGCTCTTTTGAAGTAACTCTCATATAATCAAGTAGTTAATATTTTTCGCAAGTGTCTCACGCATGGATTTTCAGTCCTTTGCTCTACCAACTGAGCTATGGCACCATTATTTCTTGTTTGCGGTTGCAAAGGTAGTGAAACTTTTTTAAACTGCAAACTATTTCTAAAAAAAAACACTGATAAAAACATAAGGTGCTTATTATCAGTGTTGTTTAATTAAAATTATTTTTCTTTTAGTGGATTCCAACCTTGCGCTTTCAGCTCAAACTCTTGTCCGTCACGGGTAATCAGGGCACATCCCAGCTCCGGTTTGGTGATGTGACCAATCACTTTTATACCCTCTATAGCCGAAACTCGTTCATGCTCTGTTAAAGGTACAGTAAATAATAGCTCATAGTCCTCACCACCATTTAAAGCACATGTTGTCACATTCATATTCAGTTCTTCCGCCATTACAGCCGTTTGGTAATCAATGGGAATTCTTTCCTCGTAAATGCGACAGCCGGTATCGCTTTGTGAGCATATATGTAGCAGTTCCGAAGAAAGGCCGTCGGAAATATCCATCATAGCGGTGGGCTTGATTCCCGCTTTTGCCAGTTTCTCAATGATATCCTTACGTGCTTCAGGCTTTAACTGACGTTCCAAAATATATTCTTTTCCGGAAAAATCCGGATTTGCTTCTTTTTCTCCTTGGAAAACAGCCTTTTCACGCTCTAGAAGTTGAAGTCCCATATAAGCTCCTCCCAAGTCACCGCTGACACAAATCAAGTCTGTATCTTGTGCGCCGTTGCGATAAACCACTTTGTCCTTGTCCGCTTCACCTATGCAAGTAATACTGATGGCGAGCCCGGTTACGGATGAAGTTGTATCTCCACCCACAATATCTACATGGTGTAGTTCACAAGCCAGTTTTAGCCCATCATAGAACTGTTCTAAATCTTCAATACAAAAGCGTTTGGACAGTGCGATAGAAACTGTGATTTGTTTTGGAGTACCATTCATAGCATAAATGTCCGAGAAGTTTACGATGGCCGATTTATATCCCAAATGTTTCAATGGGGTATAAACCAAATCAAAATGTACCCCTTCCATCAGTAAGTCTGTGGTCACCAATACCTCTTTATCTTTAAATTCCAATACGGCTGCATCGTCTCCCACACCATATTGGGTTTCCGGATTTTTTAACTCGATATCCTTCGTTAGATGTTTAATGAGGCCGAACTCACCTAAGGTCGCTATTTCTGTTCTGTTTATTTCCTGCATGTTCTTAAATTCGATTAATCATTTCACGCATAATGGTAGTCATGCGCGGTTGCGCTTCATCTGCCGCTTTCTGAACCTCTTCGTGTGAAACTTCCACAATTTTTCCCTCCACGCCTAGGTCGGTGATAACCGATACTCCAAACACTTTGATGCCACAATGGTTTGCTACAATAACTTCAGGAACGGTAGACATACCTACGGCGTCAGCTCCAAGAATGTGGAACATCTTGTATTCTGCCGGAGTTTCGAAGGTAGGTCCCTGTGTACCGATATATACTCCTTGTTGTACTTTGATACCTTTTTCTTTAGCGATCTCCAGTGCTTTGTCTATCAGTTCTTTGGAGTAGGCTTCACTCATATCCGGGAAACGGGGGCCGTATTCAATGTTCTTGCCGTGCAACGGATGTTCGGGAAAAAAGTTGATATGATCTCTGATAATCATCAGATCACCAATTTCAAAGTCTGCATTCGTACCTCCAGCTGCATTGGATACGAACAATGTTTTGATGCCTAATTCACGCATCACCCGTACGGGGAAAGTAACTTCTTTCATGGAGTATCCTTCATAGAAGTGGAAACGTCCTTGCATAGCCATGATGTCTTTATTACCTAATTTGCCGAAAATCAATTTACCGCTATGTCCCTCTACGGTTGAAACAGGGAAATTAGGGATATCTTTGTAACTGATCTCGTATTTATCGGTAATTTCGTGTACCAGGCTTCCTAAGCCGGTACCTAATATAATAGCAGTTTCGGGACTGGTATGCATCTTTTCTCTAAGAAAAGTTGCTGTTTCTTGAATTTTTTCTAACATAGTCGGTTATATTTGAGTTAAACAGTTCTTGTTGGTCTTGTAAAAAGGCTACCTCAATGGGCAGCATATATATATAAGGTTTCAGCATTTCGTCCATCAGTGGATGGGCTGCTAGTCGTACAGAGTCTTTTTCAGTGGTGATAATCATGCGTTTACCTTCCGGAAGTTTCATGAAACGCTTCTTTATCAGTTCCATATCTCTTGCTGTAAAGTCATGGTGGTCACTGAAAGCCAGTGACTCAATGTGCTCATTGTATGGTGATAAATCTTGAATGAGTTTTGCTGGGGAGGCTATGCCTGTCACCAATAGGATATGCTTGTCTTTTTCTATCTCTTTTAATGAAACTGCATTCCCTGCTGTAAACAACGGATGCAGCTTGCCGTATGCTAATGTTGTGAAGTAGAGCTGCTGATAGGGGTAAAGTTCCATTTGCTTGCTTAAGACTCTTAAATTCATAGGGGTGATGTCCTTAGGACATTTAGTGACAATGACAATATGTGCCCGGCTTTTTCCGTTTTCAGGTTCGCGCATTCGTCCGGCAGGCAGCAAGGTGTCTTCGCAAATCAGTCGGTGGTAATCTACTAATAAGATGTTTATTCCGGGCTTTACATATCGGTGCTGGAAAGCATCATCCAAAATAATCACTTCTGTTCCAGGGGCGATGTGACTATTGCATAACTGCTCTATGCCATGACAACGGTCCCGGTCTACTGCCATATGGATATCCGGAAACTTCTGTTTCATTTGGAAAGGTTCGTCACCTATCATCTGTACGGACGTATCCGGTCTGGCAAGTACAAAGCCTTTGGATTTGCGTTTGTAGCCGCGGCTTAGTACGGCTACTTTGTAATCTTTCTGCAATAATCTTATCAGGTATTCTGTATGGGGGGTCTTTCCGGTTCCGCCTACGGTGATGTTGCCTACCGAGATGACCGGGATATCAAACTTACGTTCTTTGTATATTCCCCAGTCAAACAATTTATTACGCAGCCATACACCGGTCCCATAAATCCATGAAACCGGATATAGCCACTTGTTTATCTTGATAAGATTACCTTCCATGTGCAATTTATTGGATATTAGGGTCAAACGGCATACGTGCCTGTATACAGTTGGCGTCTTTTATGTTCTCCAGCGCCTTGAAGCTGTTATAATAGCTTCCCAAATATTCTTTAATTTCGCTGTTTATATAATGTTTTTTCTGATTGCCCAGCAGGCTTGCGAAAATATTTTCTTTTTCAGGATAGCCGATAATACTGTAATTTTCGATACCGGCTTGGGTGGCGGCGGCATTCAATGCTTTGTCTATACCTCCCAGCTCGTCTACCAGACCAAGGTCTTTTGCCATGGCACCGGTCCATACACGGCCTTCAGCAACTTTTTCAATAGCCTCTGTAGACATTTTTCTACCTTCAGCGCAACGGTTTACGAACAGCTTGTATCCTCGGTTGACATAGTTCTGCATTAATTCTTGTTCTGATGCATTTAGCGGGCGGGTGAGAACCGGACCTAGGCTGGCACCCAGATCAGCCATTTTATTAGTTTTCACTACATCAAAATTTAGTCCTAAAGTTTCAGTAAACAGTTTCTCACCTGAATACATCATGCCGAATATGCCGATAGAACCAGTCAGCGTAGTCGGGTCAGCGAAAATGCGGTTTGCAGCGCAGGAAATGTAATAGCCTCCTGATGCAGCATAATCTCCCATAGAAACGATTACCGGTTTTTTCTCTTTCAGTCTTACTACTTCACGCCATATTTGATCTGAACCGTATGCGCTGCCACCCGGTGAGTTGACGCGTAATACAACAGCTTTTACGTCATCGTTGTCACGTAATTTGCGCAGGTCTTTACACATCTTTTGTACATCAATACAATCTTCTGTGGAACTGCCGGGAGCATCCAGGATCTCGCCGTATGCATAATATACGGCTATTATATTTCCACTTTTGTCTTTGGGCACATTTTTCTTGACGTTTATCATGTCTTCTATGAAAAGACTGTTTAGTTTGTCGTTTTCGTCACGACCGCTTAATTGTTTCAGATAGGAAATAACCTCATCTTTATACATCAGGGTATCTGCCAGTTTGCATTGAATATATTCTTCTGCCTGACAAAAATCCATATATCGGTCAGCATAAGCATTCAGAGTATCTGTCGGGATGCGTCGTGAGTCGGATACATCTGCAAGAATACGATGCCAGACAGATTCCAGACATTCGGTCATCTGTTCGCGGTTGGCCGGACTCATTTCTGTAGCAATAAACGGTTCCACGGCTGATTTGTAAGTGCCCACTCTGAATACCTGTACTTCCAGTCCTAGTTTGGAAACCAGATTTTTGAAGAAAACAGGTTGCATGCCTGCTCCGTGCCATCCAATACTTCCTTGCGGATTGATAATTATTTTATCGGCCACGCTGGAAAGATAATACATCCCCTGTGCATATTGGTCTGCATAAGCAACGATGAATTTGCCGCTTTCTTTGAAATCCAGTAATGCATTGCGTATTTCCTCTAAGGAAGCGTATGATGCTTCCAGATAAGAAGGTTGGATATAAATACCCTTGATTTTGTCATTGTCTTTTGCCTTCTTGATAGAAGCTAGAATGTCATCCAAACCGTATGCTTCAAATTCTTCTCCCAAAAGTTGTTGGAGTGGGTTTTCCTGTACACGTTCGGACAAACTGCCTTTAAAGTCGAGTACGAAGATAGAGTTGTCTTTCACCACCGTTTCAGTATCCGATGAGGCGACTATGCCAACCAGAGTGATAATCCCTAGTATAGTGAACACTACGCCTGCCAGAATGACGCCGATGACGCTGGCAAACGTAAATTTTAGAAAATCTTTCATTGAATGTGTTGTTTTTAATGTTAATAATTAGCTAACAAAAATAGGTTATTGCATTGAAAAAAGCAAAAAAAGTGAACTTCTTTTGTTACCTGTTTGTTCTTCATTTATAATAACCCATAAATACGTTGTTTTATATGACAAAAAGTTTTAAGGAGGCTCTGAAAGCCCGTCGTACATTTTATCGGATCCAAAACAAATCGACATTGTCTGATAAAGAAATAAGAGATTTAATTTGTTTTGCTGTAGAATTTGTCCCCTCAGCTTTCAATTCTCAAACCACTCGTGTTGTGTTATTAACAGGTAAGGCGCATGAAAAGTTGTGGAACATTGTAAAAAATGTCTTGCGTAAGCGAGTTCCGGCTGAGGTATTTGGCAAGACCGAAGAAAAGATTGATGGCTGTTTCGCTTGTGGATATGGTACTATTCTCTATTTTGAAGATATGGCTATCGTTCGCTCTTTGCAGGAAAGTTTCCCCACTTATAAAGATAATTTCCCTATCTGGGCAGAGCAGACCGATGCTATGCATCAGTTGGCAGTCTGGACCATGCTGGAAGATGCAGGAATGGGGGCGTCTTTGCAGCATTATAATCCGCTGATTGATGATGAAGTACGTAAAGTTTGGAATTTGTCTGATGACTGGAAATTGATAGCGCAGATGCCATTCGGTGTGCCTGTTGCACAACCGGGCTTTAAGGAAGTGAAGTCATTGGATGAGCGTGTTTTTGAATTTACTGATTAAAATTCATGTCTTATCTTTTGGCTTATTAGGGGAAAATAAGCATCTTTGTGTGCAATAAAAACAAAGATGTGCTATGAAAAAATTATTATCACTTCCCCCTAATCTGGTGGAATGTTTTCATGATATAGAGAAAGCGGACCAGACAGAGTGGTTTTGTACTTCCGATCCTATAGGTAGTAAGCTAGGATCAGGCGGGGGGACTGCATGGCTGTTGGAGGCTTGTTGTCAGAAAGTAGCTCCTGACAGCGATTTTCTTACTTGGCTGGGAAAAGAAAAACGTATTTTACTTCATGCAGGCGGGCAGAGTCGTCGTTTGCCCGGATATGCGCCATCCGGCAAAATTCTTACTCCCATTCCTGTATTCCGGTGGGCCAGAGGACAACGGCTGTCACAAAATCTGCTTTCCCTCCAGCTCCCTTTATATGAACAAATCATGGAGAAAGCTCCGTCTTCTCTTCATACATTGATTGCAAGTGGAGATGTTTATATCCGTGCGGGCCAACCGCTTCAGACTATTCCTGATGCGGATGTGGTGTGTTACGGTTTATGGGTAGATCCTAATCTGGCAAAAAACCATGGTGTTTTTGTTTCTTCACGGGCTACTCCCGATAAGCTTGATTTCATGCTTCAAAAACCTTCGGTGGAGGAATTGGGGAAATTAATGCAAACCCATCTTTTTCTGATGGATATCGGAATTTGGCTGTTAAGTGACCGTGCGGTTAGTCTGTTGGTAAAACGATCTTATAAGGAAGGAAAACTCTCTTATTATGACATGTATTCTGATTTCGGACTTACATTGGGAGAGCACCCGCGTATGATGGACGATGAACTTAACAAGCTGAGTGTGGCTATTCTGCCGTTGCCCGGAGGGGAGTTTTATCATTACGGAACCAGTCGTGAACTTATTTCTTCTACATTGGCAGTACAAAATCTGGTAAACGACCAGCGGGAGATTATGCACAAGAAGGTAAAACCGCATCCGGCCATGTTTGTTCAAAATGCTGAGGTAGGTTATCAACTTACCTCACAAAATTCGGAAATATGGATAGAGAACAGTTATGTAGGAGCAGGATGGAATATCCATCACCAGACCATCATAACAGGGGTTCCCGCTAATAATTGGAACCTAGAGGTTCCGTCCGGTGTGTGTATTGATGTGGTTCCTTTTGGAGAATCTGGCTATGTAGCGCGTCCATACCTGTCTCTTATACACATCTCCGAGCCCACGAGACTAAGGCGAATCTCGT
>ENA-OYCV01000013-OYCV01000013.1-human-gut-metagenome-genome-assembly--contig:-NODE-13-length-27918-cov-5.517676_pt1 | contig 27918 bp, 26 predicted proteins | sample MGYA00243461_ERZ652889 | MGnify/ENA primary metagenome ERZ652889 (study PRJEB26926, sample SAMN06164560) | human gut metagenome | biome: ENVO:00009003; feature: ENVO:2100002; material: ENVO:00002003... | reverse complement strand
GTGTATAAGAGACAGTTGTTGCTGTTGTTATGGTTTGCGTTTCGGTAGTTTGCAATTTGTTTTCAACAAAAACAGAAAGCTCAAATCAGACATATCTTGATGACGCAAAGGCTCAGCTTACAGAATACAGCGATAACTATAACTACACTAAATTTGAGTTTATGAACTCACTTTTTGAAAAGGCAAATGTAATTGCGAGTGTTGTTACGGAAAATACTTCGGCTGAAACAAATGCCGCACTTGTAAAGAACCTCGGCATCAATTCATTTGTTATGACAGACGCTGACGGCAAGATTATCGCATCGTCAGACGATAAAAAGGTCGGCACAAATTTCCTTGATGACGAAACAACAAAGCAGTTCAAGGCTAACCTCAAGGGTATGAAGGTCAAGAGCATTTCAGAGCCTACAGCCGTTGAGGGCGAGGACGGTGTGTATAACCTCATGGCTTGCGTTGCAAGAACAGAGGGCGGCATCGTTATTATTGATACAAATACAAGCGACTATTCGGCTGTTATCGGTGCTGATATTGCAGAAAGCTGCAAGGGTGATACAATCATCGTTAAGAACGGCGAAGTTGTAAGCACAAATATGAACCTTGGCGATAACGGTCTTAAAAGCGCAGGTATTACAGACGAAATGATTCGTTCGGAAAATTTCAATGTTACAATTGACGGCACAACATATTCACTCAGCAGTATGCCGTCAGGTGAATATACGATCATCAGCGGACAGGCTGCAACAGAAAGCGGTTTCAATATGATTTACGGTGACGTAATTCCGTGTGCCGCAGGTGTTGTAATGATTATCATTTCCGCAATTATACTCAGCCTTGGCACAACAAAGAAAAAGGAAAACGAGTAATTGTTAATTACAGCATACAAACAAGAAGTGGATATTTCACGAAATTTGTATGTAAAATGACGAAAAGGTCATAAATTCAAGAAATATCTCCGAAAACATTGTGCTTTAGCACAAAGAATATTGTGCCGAAAAATATTGCATAACCATATTTTGATGATATAATAATGGCATAAACAAAAAAGACGCAAAGCAAAGGAGCTTCTGAAAAGGAGGCTCCTTTTCTGTTTATCTTTTTTGGTATCTTAAAAAGGGGAAATTATTATGACACCTGAGAAAATTGTTGAAAACCATAAGAAATATGTCCTCCAGTCATGGAGCAAGCAGGGTAATCTCAATCCGATTCCCGTTGCAAAGGCAGACGGAATTTACTTTTACGATTTTGACGGTAACAGATATACAGATATACAGATATGTCATCACAGCTTGTAAACCTCAATCTCGGTTACGGAAATAAAGCAATCGGTGATGCAATCATCGGCGTGAAAGCCGATATGGCTGACCATATTTCTTCAAGAAAGCTTGAATCGGCATTTGAACGAACAATTTATTCCTACAAAAAGCACTGGGGCGGCTTTAAGGTGGACAACATGATGTTCTATGTTCTCAATGACTTTTCCGATGATGAAATTGAAAGCATAGCCGAAAAAATTCAGTCGGAAAAGGAGAGGTATATAAGCGTCAACAAGCTGTATGTGGCAGTGAGCAAAACAAATAACAAGCTGAAATCACTCCCGAAAACATACCGGATTGTTTTAAGAATGTTAAGGCTTGCCGTCCGTGCAGATATGACGCCTATGTTCTATGACTGACTTGAAGTTAAAAAGCTGATTCTTGCGGTTGACGATATTTCATTGCTTGAAAGTATCTATAACGAAAATCTCAAAAAGCTTGAAGTGTATGACCGTGACAACGGCACGGATTATATGAGTTTTTTAAGACTTTACCTAAAGTATGACGGAAGTGTTCAGAGGGTTGCTCAGGAAACCTTTGTTCACCGCAACACCATAAATTATCAGCTTTCAAAAATCAAAAAGATTCTCGGCAATAACCTCAAAACCTTTGAAGAACGATTCAAAATTATATTAGCCTTTGAAGTTCGTGATGTGCTTTGATAGCCTCCGTCCCCGTCACGATGTTAATACTGAAAATCCCCAGACAGCCTAACGGAAACCGCTGTCGGGGGATTTTTTATGTGTTTATTTTATATTTGATTCTTGTACCGTATTTTATCGATGAAAGCAGACCGAGTCTTTCAAATTTCTGCACAAATCCTCTTATTGTGGCATATGCGGCATTTTGAAAGTCCTTTTCAAGCATTTTGGTGGAAAATTCGTCTGTACCGTAATTTGACAGTACAAATTTCCAAAGCCGGGATTCTTTTTCGGTGACTTCACCGTTATCAAGATACTTTTTGTATTCACGGAGAAGATTTTCGTCAGTTGTTTTCTCGTTATATGCATTGTACACATTATCGGCAAAATAGATTAAAAACGGTGTAATGTCAATTTTACCGCTGTATCTTTTGTTTTCTTCAATTGCGGTGTATGCGTTATAATATGCTTTGTGAGTTTTTTCAATTTTGCTTGAATACGGTACTCAAGCAATTTGTTTTTTACAATGCGTTCTGTTTTGCCATAGGCGGTTTTACGCATTTTCTTTCCGTTAATATCAAGAGTAATTTGCCCTACATAGCTCTTTCGGCTTTCAACATCTTCATTTGGCAAATGAATCATATGCCTGTGCATTTGACCGTCAAAATCTTCAAAAGCCACCACAAGGTCATTTGTCTTCTTTCAATGCTCCACTAATGCTCTAATCATCTTATCGTTATTGTCCATAACTATATCTCCTTTAAATAAATTAAAATAAAAGAATACGAAGCAAGATAATTAAATTTTTTAGTAATCGGAATTTTAGTTTTTTGAAAGCTTTTATAAAATATTGAATTTTCACATAATGTATGCTAAAATAAAGAAGCCAAACAAAAGGGCTATGTGTTTTTCGGATGCGTAGCTTGTCTATGTACTCCTTTTTAATAATATTTTATTTTCGTAAAAAATGAACCTTTTCGACATTTCAATTGTCTAATATATAGAAACGCAAAAAAATTATATAGGAGGAAGTTATGAAACTGAAAAATAAGATTATTTCGGGCTTACTTACTGCCACTACTCTTGTGAGCCTTTGTGCCTTTAGTGCAGGAGCAGTAAGCACAGACAAAAAGTTTTCAGTCGAAGATGCAACGCTTATTCAGAAGAATGTTGTAGGTATGACAACATTTGATGAAAAACAAATTAAGCTGTATGACCTTAATAAAGACGGTGTGATTACCGTTGTTGATTCAACACTTGTACAGAAGATTATCGTAGGTCTGATTAAAGAGCCAACAGAAGAACAACCGACAACAGCAGAATCAACAACAGAGCCTACAACGGAAGCAGTTACAGAGCCTACAACTGTTCCAAAGCCTACTACTGTACCTAAAAGTGTAAAACTTGACAAGTCAAGTATCACACTTGGCACAACTGAAACCTACACATTAAAAACTACGGTTGAAAACGGAACGCTGTCACAGGTGTCGTTTACAACTGACAACAGTAAGGTTGCAGGTATTGACAATAACGGAAAAATAACTGCTGTCGGTGTCGGCACGTCAAAGATTACAGCCAAAACATATAACGGCAAGACTGCAAGCTGTACCGTAACAGTCAAAAAACTTGCTGACAGTATCACACTTAATAAAACAAGTATTACTTTAGGTGTTGGTGAAAAATATGACTTGAACAGCAGTATTCCGAACAATACAGCAGCCTACTACAGACTTTATTACTCGAATAACACCGCAATTGCTCCCGTCCAAAAGTCAGGCGGTCTTGTTACTGCAAAAACAGCCGGCACTACTACGATAAGATGTAAGCTCAGCAATGGCAAGGAAGCGATTTGTAAGGTAACAGTCAAATCTGCACCTTCAAGGGTTACTGTTTCTGATAAATCTGCAACCCTTAAAGTCGGACAGAGTAAAACGCTTAAAGCTACGCTCAACAATAACGCATACAGTTATCGCAGTACTTGGACAAGCAGTAATACATATGTTGCAACGGTTAATTCAACCGGAAAAATCTTCGCTAAATCTCAAGGAACAGCAACAATCACATACAAAACCTACAACGGAAAAACCGCATCGTGCAAGCTGACTGTTTCGGGAAGTGTCGCAAAGTGTATTGATGTATCAACTTGGCAAGGCTCAATAGATTTTAACAAGGTAAAATCAGCCGGTTATGACTATGTGATTATCCGTGCTGGCTACGGTAAAGAAAAAAGCCAAAAAGACAATATGTTTGAAACAAACTACAAAAAGGCAAAATCCGCCGGTCTTAAAGTCGGAGCATATTGGTTCAGCTATGCAATGTCACCGTCAACGGCAACAGCAGAAGCAGATGCTTGCCTTAGTTGTATCAAGGGTAAAAAGTTTGAACTTCCTGTTTACTACGATATGGAATATCAGCCTGCAATGAGTACAAGCAACAGCAATTATACAAAAATGGCAGTCAATTTCTGTAACAAACTCAAAAGCAACGGCTTTAAATCGGGTGTGTATTCCTCAGCAAGCGTTTATGACTATCTGCTCAATCGCACAACCTTAAAAAATAACGGAATTTCCATTTGGAACGCAGAATGGTATATAAAGCCGTCAATTTCGTGTGATGTGTGGCAGTATTCAGATAACGGTAGAATTAACGGTATATCAACAAATGTTGACCTTAACTACATATATGACCTTAACATTTTAAATTGATAACAACTTTTTGAGAAGGTGAAATAATTGTCGTTTGGAAAGCAGTTGCTTATTGCTCGAAAAAACAAGCATATGACACAGAAACAAGTGGCAGAAGCCGTGCATATAGAACGGTCAGCCTATACCAAATGGGAAAACGATAATTATGAACCGACTTTTGCATATATCAGAGAATTAGCGAAAACATTGGAAGTTGATTACAACTTTCTGTTTTATGATGACAGCAAGACTTTTTAAGTTTTCATTGTTATTCTTCTTTGCATCGGGCATTAATTTGTCTGATGCACTCCTACAATTCCCACTAATGTGGTTAATAATATAAATTTTCGGAGGTAAATATGATTCGTGCATCACCCAAAAGAATACAGTAGTTTTTCTTTTTCAATATTTAAATATTTAGATGAAAGGAGAGAAAAATTTGAATGAAGTTAATTAAAAAAATGCTGTCGGTGTTCTTATGTTTGACTGTAATTATCAGCTCATTGTCTGTCGGTTTATTTTCCGTAAGTGCTGCCACGGTTACCAAAGGTACTCGTGGTGCAGACGGCAAAGGTTTTATATACAAAAAAACAGCTGAATATACTTATACAGACGCAAACGGGAAAAAGCATAGTCAGCATTATGAAGGTTGGGAAAATTTTAAGGTCCATTTTTTTGCTGCATCCGGAAAAGCCTTGAATTTTTTAGACTACACACAAAGAGCGTACTGTATTGAACCGGATAAAGCATCTGAATTAACAAGTTCTGCTACTGTAAAAAGTACATCTCAATCAGCAGCTTGGAAACAGCTAACTACTGCACAGCAAAATGCAGTTAATCTGATACTTGCTTGGGGCTTTGGCGGATTTGAAGCTGCAAAGAAAGAGAAGGTTCATTATTACTATGCAACGCAGCTCTTGATTTTTGAGATTGTTGCAGGCAAGCGTAACGCATCAACTTTTGAAGCGGTTACCGGTAAGCCGTTACTTACACCTGCAAATACAATGACGGCTACGAGTTCGGCAGAAACTACGCTTGCGAATGTTACAACAGCGTACAACAATATGGTGTCTTGGTGCAAAAAGTCGGTGCGAAATCCGTCATATACAGCATCATCACTCAGTTCTGCGAAGTCGTATCAAATGTCATATAATCAATCAAACGGACAGTATTCAATCACTTTGACTGATAAGAACGGTACCGCTTCAGTAACAAAAGCATCCGATGTAATCGTCAGCAATTCAAATGTTAAGGTCAGCGTAAGCGGAAATAAGATTACATTCACTTGTTCCAAAAATCTTGGTACGACAGTTAATGTGACAATGAAAAACTCTTTTTTGAAGGAATATGGAATCAAGAGCAAAAACAGTTTGTATTTAATTACAAGTAATGACTCTGCATCATATCAGACTTTTGCTCGAGGTTCTAATTATGCAGTTAAAGACGGATATGTTAAGTTGACATTTCCGGATGTTGTCAAGCTGCAACTTCAAAAATCATCATCAAACACAGAGCTTACAGCCGGCAACGGTTGTTACAGTTTGTCGGGAGCTGTGTATGGCATATACACAGACAAAGCTTGTACCCGAAAAATCGGCAGTATTACAACAAATGCAAGCGGTTACGGCAGTTACAGTAAATATGTTGATTCAACAGCTTCTTACTATGCAAAAGAAACAAAAGCACCAAAAGGCTATGAGCTTGACAAAACTGTATATACATTTGTGAGTTCGGGTAAAAAGGACAGCAACGGCTATGCAATTTTTAAAGCAGTTAAGCTGTCTGACAAAAAAACCGAGCCACAGGATAATCCGGTTAATGACCCTGTCGGTATTGTTTTGCAAAAGAAAAATGCAATTACAGGCGAAACAACAAGTCAAGGTCTTGGCGGTGCGGTTTTCAGCATTGAATATTACGCACAGGAAATTGACAAGGACTACGATGTCAAAGCAGATGAAACCGCTCCTGCACTTGACAGCAAAAACCTTAAAAGAACTTGGTATATTCAGACTGATGAAGATGGCAAAGCATTGCTTGCTTCTAAGTATCTTGCAGACGGATATAAATCTGATGAGTTTTACTATACTTCGGCTGAGAACCCAAATCCTGCTGTACCTATAGGCACAGTTGTCATTCGAGAAGTCAAAGCCCCTGACGGCTATTCTCTCAGCAATGTTGTTTTTTATCGTAATTTATCTGACAGCGTAATTGCTATTATGAAGGACACAAATACTCCCATAAATGTGCCGATTGACGAAATGCCGGCAAAGGCATATGTGGGCATTAACAAGCTTAATCAGTCAGGTATAGGTGTCGGCGGAGCAGTATATGGCTTGTACTCTGATTCAGCTTGTGCAAGCTTGTATGACAAGCTCACAACAAGTGCTGACGGCAAGGGAACTTTTGCAAAATCGGTAGATGTCGGCAAAACATATTACATCAAAGAAATAACCGCTCCGACAGGCTATGAGCTTGACGATACTGTTTATCCCGTCATTACAAATGAGGAAAACTCAACCGTTGAAACAGCCGTTATTCAGACGATTTATGAAGATGCCGTAAAAGCTGACCTCAAAATCAAGAAGTCATCAACAGACGGTATTGTATCAAATCTATGGTTTGCAATTACAGATAATCTTGGCAACGAGTACAACGCAGTTTCAACCGATAAAAACGGCGAAGCGACTGTTAAAGGTTTGAGGGTATATGACGATAAAGGCAACAAGATAACCTATACCGTAAAAGAGCTTGGCTTTAAGACTACTTTGGGTGCTCACAGCTATGGCGGTTACACTTGGACGATAAAGAAAGAAAATGCAATCAGCTACAAAGGCTCATATTATGAAGGTGTTTCAAATGCCGTATTCAGCAATTGTGAGAATGCTTATTCAAGATACTACTATGGCAAATCATCAGAAGCAAAATCCAACGCTAACGGTAAGTCATTAACGCTTGACGAGAGCAAAACGGTTACATTTAATTTTCAGAATACAGTTTCTGAAACAGATTTAACTGTTAAAAAGACCTCATACAACGGTAAAGTGTCTGGAGTTTGGTTTGAGGTACAGGACGAAAACGGCAAATATTATGGTGATATTGTTACAGATTCTACCGGAACAGCTAACTATTACAACCGATACGGTTACAAGCTCACAAGCTGTTTAACCGTTCCAAACTCAGCAATTTGTATTCCTATAAAATATAAGGTTGTTGAAAAAGGTTTTCTCGGCGGAAGCAGTTATTATTTCCCTGACAATTACCTTGAAAAGGCTGAATCAGAGTTTAAGACTGCCAACAAATACGGAACAACATCTACTCTTAATTATTCCGTGTACAACGCTCCTGCAACAGGAAGTATTAACATCAATAAGACTTCCGAGGACGGAGTTATCGAGGGCTTGAGCTTTAAGCTCGAATCTTTTGATGACGAACGAGAGTTCGATGATGACCTTATTCCTACTCCTATGGCTTATGATGCAGACGGAAACGAGATTACAAGTATCGTTTTGACTACTGATGAAAATGGTAAAGCAAGTACAGACAATGAGCAGTTTTTTGATGCCAACGGTAACAAAATTGATGGTATTCTGCCATATGTAGTTGACCTAAACGGTTTTCAAATTACTTACAGGCTTACCGAAATCGGCATCAAACAGTCAGACGGAACATACAAGTTTCCGAGCCGTTATGAACTGAAAGATGCAGTCGAATTTACAATCTATGATACCGATGAATACAACTATACATATGATTGTGCCAACACCGTAAAAACAGGTTCGTTACAGGTACAAAAAACATCTGAAGATGATGTTGTGGACGGTTTGTATTTTGAAATAAGCTGTGCTGATACAGGGTTTAACGAAAAAGTAAGCACAAACCTTGAAGGTTTAAGTCCTGAAATTTCAGACTTGCCGATTTATAACAGCGATGACGAATTGCTCAAATATAAGGTGTCAGAACTCGGTGTTCTGAACGATGACGGCACTTATTCTTTACCGTATAAGTACAATAAGCCACGAAGTGTAACCGTCACGCTTGATACTGATACCGTAACCTTTGCAAGTATCAAAAATACTGTAAAAACAGGCTCGGTTAAGCTCACAAAAACAGACGGCACAAAAGCTCTTGGCGGATCAGGTTGGCAGCTCTACAAGTCAGATGACACACCCGTCAGATGCATTCAAAACGGCACAGGTAGATATATGTACCTCTCTGAATCTGAATCTGCAACTGACTGTATGGCAACAAACGGCACTCTGTTAATCCGTAAACTGCCGGTAGGAGATTACTATTTTGTTGAGTCTGTAACTCCGTCAGGCTATATGCCATACGGTAAAAAGGTTGAATTTACAATTTCAGCCGACAATGAAAACACACTTAATATATCATTAACCGTTGCCGATAACAAATCTGTGTTATCTCAAACAGGTGGCGGTGGTATTGCTCCGTTTTACTTCGTTGCCGTGGCACTCGGAGCAATGGCTATAATTTTCATCTATGACTACCATAAACACGGTAGCAAGAAATATAAAAAATCACGAAAGGAAAATCACAAATGAAAAAGAAAATCACACGAATTATGACAGCTATGGTACTTGCCGTTATGATGGTATTTACTGCAATCCCATTTGCAAGTGCCGCAACAAACAACAACGCTCTTGATGAAACAAAGAAGGTTTCATTCACGCTCAATTGTTCTAAGCCCGGCTATACATTCACGGTGTATAAGGTTGCAGAACTCAAAACAACCGAAAATCCGTATAAGACAGGCTATGATTCGCTCATTCCGTCAATCTCTGATGAGATTTTAAGCGGAAAGACATCGAATGTTCTCTCAGCTCTTGACGGTCTTTCTTCAATCCCGTCAACTGCTTCAACAGTTGGCACATTTACTACTTCGGCAACATCTGTAAAAAAGACTTTTTCAAGCCTTGCTCAGGGCTTGTACTACATTAAGGCTACTAACTATCCTGCCGGTGTTAAAAGCGTTACAAACTCTGTTGTATCTCTTCCGTACTACAACAACGGTTGGGTTTACAGCATTAATGCTATCGACCTTGCTACAAAGGTAAATGACGGTGATGTAGTTACAGGTAAGACTATCACAAACAGCACAAAGGATAATGTTAATTTTACCGATGTAAGCCTTGGTGACACAGTAAATTTTGAAATCAAGTCATCGACTGCCGGTTCATCAGAAATGAAACTTAAATCATATACCGTATATGATGAAATGTCAGCCGGTCTTACTCTCGACAAGGACAGCGTAAAGGTTGCACTTCTCAACGCACAGGGCGGTAAGGTTGCTGACCTTACTTCAACTGATTATGCTCTCAATGTAACATCAGAAGTTGATGGTAAAGCTACAACATTTAATGTAGCTCTCACAAACGCTTATCTTCAGAAAAATGACTTTTATGCAGCAGGTGTTACTTATACATCTGTAACTTATTCAGCAAAGCTCAATAAGTACGCTGTAGCAGGAAAGACAGGCAACCCAAACTCAGAAACAAAGCTCGTTTATTCTAACAAGAACGGTGTTGAATCAGAAGTAAACGGTAATACAGTTTATGTTTATACCTTTGCAGTAACAACAAACAAGACAGATACAGACGGAAAGGCTCTCGAAGGTGCAGAATTCAGCCTTTTCAAGACAGAAGAGGACGCAACTGCTCTTACAAATGCCATTGCAAGCGGTGTATCCGACAAGACCGGCAAGGTTACTTACTACAACACAAGTAAAGAAGAAATCAAACTTGCAAGCGGTAAATATTATATTGTCGAAACAAAAGCTCCTACAGGCTACAACATCTACGGTAAGGTTATTCCGGTAACTATTGATGTTACATACGGTGCAACATTAGTAGACGGTTCGTACATCACAAACTGCCCGACAGACGGTACAGCAAGCGTTGATGTTAAGGATACAAAGGTTGTTGTTCCGCAGACAGGCGGTGTAGGAACAGTTATGTTCTACATTCTCGGCACAGCTTTTGCACTCGGCGGTATTGCAACATTGCTCATTCGCAGAAGAGTAAAAGCTACAAACAAGTAATTTCACATTAAACAGAAAGGAGTACAGCACATTGAAAAAATGCAGAAGCAAATGCACCTTGATAATAGGAATAATTTTTATGACTGCATCACTCTGCTTTGTGCTGTACCCTTCTGCATCAAATGCTGTCAATAGTTTTTTCGCAGCATCCACAATTAACAATTATGCCGCAAATCTTGACAGCATTTCAGCAGCCGACAGGTCACAGTACTTGTCGGCTGCTGCTGAATATAACAACAATTTGTCAGAGCTTGTCAATGGCTTTACTTATGATGTAGACAGCGTGATTGACGGATATGACGATATTCTCAATTTTGGTGACGGTCTTATAGGCTACATTGATATTTCAAAAATAAATGTAAAACTGCCTATTTACCACGGGGATGAGGATAAAGTGCTTGAAAAAGGTGTTGCTCATCTGCCAAATACAGCGTTTCCGATAGGCGGTGTAGGCAATCATTCGGTGCTTTCAGCTCACACGGGTTATCCTACGCAGGTGTTTTTTGACAATCTCAACGAGCTTGAAATCGGTGATGAAATCAAGGTGTCCGTGCTTGATGAAACGCTTACCTATGCTGTAACAGCAAAAAACATTGTTAAGCCCGACAACATATCGTTACTGTCAGTTGACGAAGAAAAAGACCTATTAAGCCTTATAACTTGTTATCCCTACGGTGTTAACAGTCACAGACTTATTGTGACAGCCGAAAGGGTATCTGAAACCGCTTCGCCTGATACTGCCATAAAAGCAGAAACTAATAACAGAAGTTTTGATTTTATTCTACTGGCAATAATTGCAATAGCAATAACAGCTGTTATTGCTACATTTGCTGTCAGAAAAAGGAGGAAAAATAATGCCTGATATTACAATAGACAAATCATCACTTGTCTATGATGATAACGAATTCGAGTATAAAACAAGAGTTCCCGGTACTTTCGGGGAGGATATTCGTTATCTTTGGATTAAAAAAGACGATGTTGATGAAATCAACGAAGGCAAAACCATACTCACATCATTGGATGATGAGAGTAAATATATGCTTTATGACAAAGATGATAATCTTGCCGAAACAGTCAGGGGGTCAGAACTGTACATAAATCATTATGATCCGGTTAAGGAAAAAGAAAACACAGAAAGCAAAAATTTTGACACTATTAATGAAAAAAAGTCCAAAAGTGTCGGTGTAAAAGAAGAAAATTTACAATCTGTTCCGACTGAACCGATTGTAACCGAAACATCAAAAGACACAGAATTTTCTATTCCGATTTTTGCTACCCTTTATGACAAATGCAATCGCAAAATTGATGAGCTTAACAGCAAAAATGATAAGTTCAATGCAAAAATTGAAAAGCTCAATATAAAAAAGTCCCGAAATGCAGAGTTTGTATCTACGATTGAATCCTTGAAAGATATTGTGCCAAAACCTGTATATACTGCTCTTTCGCTCTTGGCAACAGAAAGACGGCAAAAGATAGTCAGTATTAACGAGAAAATTTCTGCCCACAAACTGAATATCAAATCCAATGAAAATAAAATTCAGAAACATCAAAGCCGTGCTGATTTCTGCATTAAAATCCACAAATTTCTCGACAATATGAAGTCACCTGACGGACGCAAAGAAAATTTCGTTAAAGGGATTCAAGAGTATCGAATGATGTCGATGCGAACAACCTCAGAAAAATTTGATGCTACTCAAAATAAACTTGACAGTGCTCTAAAAGCGTACAGTCAAACTCATTATATGTCTGAAAAGCTCAAACTACAAAAGCAGATTAACAAGCTCACAACAAAAAAAGAAAAGTTAATGCGAAAGCTCAAGGCACTTGACGAGTGGTCTGCAAAGTTTGATGCAGTCAAAGCAATGCCCGATAAAGAAGCTGACAATATCATCAACAAGAGCTGTCAGAATATTGTTGATGAGTTTACTACCAACCCACAGGCTCTCAAGAAACAGGCGGATACGATTGTAAGTTCAACTGCAAAAGTTATTTTCGAAGAAAACTATCTTAAAAATGCTGAAATGTCGATTGAGGACGATTATGACAGTATTGACGGTATTATCAATAACGGCAATAAGCAGCAGGAATACGAAAAACTCAAAGAGCCTGATAAGAAATCCGAACGCAGAACAGCACCTTTATCGAGAAATCAGATTAAGCAAAATGCAAACACTATTGCTCATAATGAGCAACGAACGAATGATAAAACCAAAACTCAGGGACAAGAATTATAAAGCTATTTTAGACCTGTGCCATTCAGGCACAGGTCTTTTTTTAAGAGGTGAATGAAATAAATGATTGAATTATATGGAAACAAAATATGGAACAGCAACACTCCCAATAAATATAAAAAAGTAATCATTGCGAGTGAGGATAGTCTTGATAATATATGTCAGGAACTTGAAAATTCAGGACTTAATTATTGTGCATATATTTTTAACGGAGAAGCACATATTGCCATTGGCAGAGCTACTGCAAATAATATTGATAAGTTGGATATTGATTATCAGACTGTTATTGAATGTAATTCAAAAGTCTATAAAACCAACAACATCATAGGAACTACAACCTACGATTCTATTGAGGATAAATTATACCGTAAGTACAATACCGATTTTGCCTATAAAATCGGTCAAAGACTTACTGAGCAAGGCATCCTTTTTTCAGGCAGAATTTACGGAAAAACAACAACTATTACTGTTGACAAGCAATATGCTGATACCTTGAATAAAATATCTGCTGAACTTAAAGAACAGCGAGCATCATTTATGTCAAAATCTGAGGTTGTTCAAAATGAATCACCGGAAGAATCAAAATCAGTTAATGAAAAAATATCTGAATTACATTTTAATGAATCGCAACTTTCGGCACTTGCACCGTCTGTAAAATTTATCCAAACGAGAAACGATGATAATTTGACTGATAACTTTGTTTCATTGTTTTCTGACTGCACTGATTTTTATGAATCACAACTTTCTGCTCTTGCCGAAATTTATGTTGACACATATCGAAGTTTTTCGGATAAATCTTTGATATTTGCAGATACATCAAGGTTTAATGATTTAAAACAGCGTTTTGTTAATGATAACATTACTGCAAAATTAACTGAAAATCGTGGTTACTCAACTACTCAGTTTGAAATTATCAGAGAAATGGTAACTTACGGTATGAGCGAATCAGTAATCAACTTGCTTGATTACACTTTTTCGATTGATGAAATGCAAAACTTCTTTACAGCATACAAGAACGGCTCGTATGAAGATTTAATCAATCTCATTGCAGATATTAAAGGTACTACACGCACGGATATTGAAGGGCAAATTGAGGGCGGTACATACACTCCTGCTTTACCCGACTTTAACACTCTTGAGAAAACCCTTTATTTTCAAGAGTCCGAAGTCGAAAGTATTACATATATGTACTATAATCCTGACGCATACTCCGGCGGTCAGTTTGTAATTACCGAGGTATCTTACAAACAGATAGCGGAAGCTAACAAAGAATACGGAGATGATTTTTCAGGATTCTTTGATTTTCTTGATACAACAGGCGAACAAAGGTTAATTGATATCGGTAGCGAAAGTTTCAGAACCGCTATTAAAAAGTTTTACAGCGGTACGGAGTTTGCCGAAGGTCTTAATGCAGATATTCAGCACAAGCTCGTTGAGCTTGCAGTAGTTCCCGAAATCAAATTACCTGAAGTACGGAAAATAGAACTTATAAAGGTCGGTGATTTTTATGAAGTCAGAGGTGAGAACGCAAAAACCGTTGCAGATATTCTCGACCTTGTTTCTACAACAAGAAACATTAACGGTTCTTCAGTTGATACAGTCGGATTCCCTGATTTTAAACTGAATGATAATACTGAACTTCTTAAAACACAAGGATTTACTGTGAATATCAAATATGAGGAGCTTGCACCGTTTTATGAGGAACACGACGAGCTTGACGACATAGATCCCGCAGTTATTCGTCAGCAGCTTGAGGACGCAGGGATAGTCAACGGTGAGCTTGTCGATGAAGATAAGCTGAACAGTGATCCATTTATTCAACAGGTTATGGCTGTCGCAGAATCCGATGCCGGTGCTCTGAATGTCAGCTCAGAAGAAATCGTTAATCAATTTAATTCAGAAAATGAAATCGTCCCGATAAACGAGCCTGAACAAACTGAGTCTGTACAGGAAATAATTCGTCCGACAATTACTTGTGATTGGAGTGAAAGTCCGGTATTTGAGAACGGCAAAACATACTCTGTTTCTGAATTTGATAAACTTATGAAAAATGCCGATGACGAATGGGTTGAGCAAAGACAGCTTGAAATTGAGGAATACGGCAGTGAAAATGCGGTTGCAGAAGCATACAGAAACGGTGAACTTGACAATATTCATCTTGGTTATGAAAAAACGAAATTTATTATTAATATGCCGAACGGTACGAAATACACCGAACGGCAGGACATCGGGGACGGCATTGGCGGTGTGATTGATTTTCTTGAGCAGTATTCACAGTACTCTGCTGTTGTTAAATTGCTTAAAGATGATATTGCAAAAGAAGAACAGGCTGCCGAATATCCTGAAAAAGAGAGCAACGCAGAAAAAAACAACAACAATACCGAATTAAATAGCATTGATGAGCTTGCTATGCAGCTTGAAAATGACGAAAAGTCAACTTCTGAGAAATCTTCTGTAGGTAAAAACAATTTTATTTGGACATCGGCAGACGAACACGCTCCGGTAACTTCTCAACCCACCTTGTTTGACAGTATACCTGTATCAGATGTTTCATCTGATGAAACCACCTCTCACGAAAACTATGTACTTGAAGACAGAGAATCTGTTACTGGTGCTAAAACTAAGTACCGTAACAATATAACCGCTATCAAAGTTTTAAAACAAATCGAAGCTGAATACAGAACAGCAACACTCGAAGAACAGAAACAGCTTTCCTTATACAGCGGTTGGGGCGGACTCGCTAATGCATTTGAATCAGATAATGACAAATGGAAAAATGAATATTCCGAACTGAAAGAATTGCTTACTGATGACGAATATACCGCAGCAAGGTCATCTGTACTTGACGCATTTTTTACCGATAGCGTAATCATTGACAGCATTTACAAAGTTATGCAAAATGCAGGTTTTAAAGGCGGAAATATACTTGAGCCGGCTATGGGCATCGGTAATTTCTTCGGCAGACTGCCCTCGGAATTGCGTGAAAACAGCAAGTTATACGGTGTTGAAAAAGACAGTCTGTCGGGCAGAATAGCTCAAAAGCTGTATCCGCAGGCTGACATAACGATTGACGGATTTGAAAATACTCATTTTCAGGATAACAGCTTCGATGTTGCAATCGGTAATATTCCTTTCGGTGATTTTGGAGTAATTGATAAAAAATACAGTTCTCAAAATCTCAAAATTCACGATTACTTCTTTGTGAAATCACTTGATAAAGTGCGTGACGGCGGTGTTGTTGCTTTTGTAACATCCAAAGGTACGCTCGATAAAAAGGACAGCTCATTTCGCCGAGCTTTGGCGGAAAAAGCTGATTTAGTCGGAGCTGTCAGACTGCCGAATAATGCTTTTAAATCAGCAGGAACGGAAGTTACTCCCGATATTATCTTTCTCCAAAAGCGTTCTGTACCACTTGAAAATATCCCATCTTGGGTAAATGTGGGAACAACCGAAAACGGTTTATCAATCAATAATTATTTTATTGAACATCCTGAAATGGTTCTCGGTGATATTGTTCAAGGCAACAAGCTCTACGGACGAACAGATGATACAATGTGTGTACCGTTTGCTGACGGTAGACCATTATCACAACTGTTACCTGAAGCTGTAAAAAATATTGTATTTACCTATTCACCGGCAAAAGAGGTAATATCGCCTGTTTTTAAAACAGAAGCTGTTATATCAAAACCCGAAGGACTTCGTTCACAGAGCTACTATAAATCAGGCAACGAGATTTATTTTTACGGCAGCAATTCCGCAGGAGAATTAGTTACTGTGTCGGCTAAGGATTTACTTGATAAAAAGTACACAACAAAAAACATTGACAGACTTACTGCGTTTATGGAAATCCGTGATACTTTAAGAGAACTACTTGAGGTGCAACAGCACGATAACAATGATGCGGAAGTCGAACAATTGCAGCATAGGCTTAACACAATCTATGACAACTTTTATGATAAGTACGGTCTTATACATAGCAGATACAACCGTAATATTCTCGGATTTGACGGAGCGTATCAGCTTGTGGCATCTCTTGAGCAGGACTATGATAAAAATACCTTGATTAAAAAATCGGATATTTTCACTCAGCGTGTAAATGTTCCGAAACCGCAGATTGAACATATTGATACTGCATCGGAAGCTCTTGCCGTTTGTATCGCCGAAAAAGGATATATTGACTTTGATTATATGAGTAATCTTACCGATATTGACAAAGCAAGTCTTGAAGAAAGTTTGCGTAATAACGGTGAAATATATCCTATACCTATGAATACGGAAAATAATGAATATACATATCAGACCGCATCAGAATATCTATCAGGCGATATATATGCTAAACTTGATACAGCAGAATCCTATGCTGCTGTTGACAATAATATCTATAGAGCTAATGTTACTGCTCTTAAAGCAGCATTACCTACTCCGCTTAAAGCAGGAGATATTGATGTTAATCTCGGAGCTACTTGGATTGCTCCAGAATACTATGAGCAATTTATGTACAAGTTGTTTGAAACACCTCTTTTCAATCGTTCTGACGGCATTTTTAAGGACAGTAAAATATCTGTAGAATACTCTGAATATTCCGGTAAATGGTTTATTTCACACAAGGCAGCAGATAAATCTGTAACAGTAACAAAAACATACGGAGCTTGCGGTTATTCGGGATATCAAATTCTTGAAGCAGCTCTTAATTTATCAGAGCCAAAGGTATACAAAGATAAGCTTGACGAGTACGGACGGATTATGTTTGATAAAAATAACAAACCAATCCGAGTGATTGATGTGCCGGCAACTCAGGTTGTTCAACAAAAAGCGAATAAGATACGCAGAGAGTTCAAAAACTGGCTGTTTAGCGATCCCGTAAGACGGTCCGATATAGTTGATACATACAATCGTACTTTTAATTGTATTAAACCACGAGAATATGACGGCTCACACCTTACTTTTCCGGGAATGAATTCAAATATTGAACTGCACGAACATCAGAAAAATGCAATAGCTCACGCTATTTACGGTGGTAACACTCTGTTTGCTCATTCAGTCGGAGCCGGCAAAACTTTTGAAATGATAGCAACGGCTATGGAATGTAAACGGCTCGGTTTGTGCCACAAATCCTTGTTTGCTGTACCGAATCATCTGACAGAACAGGTGGGAGCAGACTTTTTGAAGCTCTATCCCAATGCAAACATATTGGTTGCAACAAAAGATGATTTTAAGGCTGAAAATCGTAAAAGACTGATGAGCAAAATTGCGACAGGCAATTATGATGCGGTTATCATCGGTCATACTCAACTTAAAATGCTACCGTTATCACCTGAAAGGCAGGAAAATATTTTCAAAGAGCAGATTGATAATATCGTTGCCGGTATTGCCGAACTAAAATACCAAGAAGGCAATTCTTTTAAGGTCAAGGATATGGAACGAACTAAGCGTAGTCTTGAACAACAACTTGAAAAATTACAATCAAGTAAAAAAGACAACACGGTGTACTTTGAGGAACTCGGTATTGATAAACTCTTTGTCGATGAAGCACACGAATTTAAGAATTTGTTCTGTACAACAAAACTGCAAAATGTTTCGGGTATTTCTTCGAGGGCATCTCAGAGAGCGACAGAGTTATTCGCTAAGTGCCGTTACCTTGACGAAAAAACCGGCGGTAAGGGTGTTGTATTTGCTACAGGAACTCCTCTCTCTAACAGTGTAACAGAACTACATACAATGATGAGATATCTCAACTATGATTTCCTTGCAAGTCATAATAATATGCAAAACTTTGACAACTGGGTATCTACATTTGGCGTACAGAAAAAAGAATATGAGCTTGCTCCTGCTGGCAACAAATTCAAGGAACGCACACGCATTGCAGAATATGCAAATTTACCGGAACTTATGTCAATGTTTAAAACGATTGCAGATGTCCGCACGGCTGATACTCTTAACCTTAAAGTGCCTGACTGTGAATTACACATTGTTGATGTTGAACCTACAGAATTACAGACTGAACTTGTTGAAGAATTATCAGACAGAGCTGATGAGGTCAACAACGGTTCCGTTGATCCGTCACAGGATAATATGCTCAAAATTACCGGTGACGGCAGAAAGCTCGGTCTTGACCCCCGACTTATCAATCCGTCATTTGAAGATGATCCCGGTACAAAACTTAATGTTTGTGTCAATAATGTTTTTGATATTTACGAAAAAACAAGCGACAAAAAGCTGACACAGATTGTATTTTGTGATTTGGGTGTTCCGAGCAAAAACTCATCTGCTGATGGCAATAAAGATGACGATACAAAAAGTGTGGCAGAACTTGACTCGCTTGAAGAGTCAGGAAAGTTTTGTGTGTATGATGATATTAGAGATAAGCTGATTGCAAAAGGTGTATCGGCTGATGAAATAGCTTATATTCACAACGCTAAAAGTGAAACCCAGAAGTCTGAGCTTTTTGCAAAAGTCAGAAGCGGTGAGGTGAGAATTTTACTCGGCTCTACGGGTAAAATGGGAACAGGCACAAATGTACAGGACAGGATCATTGCTCTGCACGATTTAGATGTTCCGTGGCGACCGTCCGACCTTGAACAAAGACGAGGAAGAATGGTTCGACAGGGCAATATTAACGATAAGGTACATCTTTATCGTTATGTAACAAAAGGAACTTTTGATGCCTACAGCTATCAGCTTTTGGAGAAAAAGCAGAAGTTTATAAGTCAGATTATGACCTCGAAAGAGCCCGGCAGAAAATGTGCAGATGTTGACCAAGCTGCATTGACTTACTCTGAAATCAAGGCTCTTTGTACAGGCGATGAGCGTATCCGTGAAAAGCTGACTCTTGAAAACAGAGTAAAAGAATTGCAGGCACTCAAGTCTGAATACAACAGCACACGATACGAACTTGAGGACAAGGTGAACGCTTATCCCAAAGAACGCAAAAAATTACTTCTTGATATAGGCAATATCAGCAAGGATATGGAAACGGTAAAAAACATACCTTTTGATGTCAAAACTGAAAGTTATCGGGTTAAGATTACTATAGGAAAAGATGCTTACTCACTCCTAGATGATGAATCAAGAAAAGTAGCTGCAAAAGCATTAACTAACGCTGTAGCACAGGTCAAAGGGGATGCTAACAAGAATAAGAGAATCGCCATAGGGGGACTCGGCAACTTTGGTGTTGAGATAATCAATGACGGATATTTCCTTGATAAAATAACCGCAACTCTTCGTGGTAATTATACTTATTCAGTTGAACTGGGCGTATCAAGTATTATAAATCTTAAAAAGATTGAGAACTTGCTTTTTAAGGTTGAAAATGTTCTGAATGATAAAAAATCAGAACTCAATAAGCTTGATATTGACTATAAGACTGCACAGAATATGCTTCACAAGCCGTTTGAGTTTGAGGATGAACTTAACAACAGTACAAAAAGGCTTGATGAGTTGACAACTGCCTTAAACATTGATATGTCAGAACACAAAGTAGATAAACCCAAAAAGACTCATTATTTTGGTAAGGATTTTATTCTTGGAAAAAACAAATCATCAAAGCAAATACAGAACAATGAAGTTATGAAATCAGAACCTAAAAGGAGTGAACAAGAGTTGTGATTATAATAGCTTGAAACGGCTTTAAACAGCTCTTTATTCCGATTTTGCGGTAGATAAATATTTTTTATTTAATTTAAAAAGCAGCCGTTCAGATGGCTCTGAACGGCTCTTTTTTGTTGTCCTTAAAACTTGCAAATTTGCCGATTTTGACATATAATAATATGTAAAGAAAATGAAGTGTGGTGATATTTATGATGTCAATTACAAGTACACGATATCTTTCTAATGTCGATTGGTTACAAGATGTGGTTCAAGGTACGGATTTAATCCTGTGCGGAGTTTCGGCACTTGAGTACCTTGAATTATTCAATGGTTATGTCAATGAATCTAAGATACAGGTGTATGCTCAGAACGAGGGACAATTTGATAACATTGAATATCATATTGTCAATTCATTTGACGATATAGAGTATCTCAATTTTGACGGTGTTTTATGTACAACTGTTAATCAGACTATAAACGATATGCTTTCTGATTATGACAACATAGATGAGCTTGCTTTTCTTGAAGCATTGAGCAATTATTATTTCGCCAACAATGAATCATTTGATAATCTTAAAATTAAACCGAATAAACTGAGTATTTTCAATCGGATAAAACAAATTGCAATAAATTATTATTGCTCAGACTGAAAGGAGTATGTATATGAAAACTAATTATCTTGTAACTGCTCAATGTGAAGTTTTGGTAGAATACGCAAATGCTGTTATGGCAAAGTACGAGAAATATCTCCGCTCTAAGTCTGCTTTAGACTGCGTAAAAAAGATGTATAAAGACTTATGCTCATACAACACAAAGATTATTCTTTGCGATAATCAGTCTGATTTAGGTGCTTTGTACAGCAATATAAAAGAATATGAGTGGATAATTGAACATATACCATCTGCTGTTTCGGTTGAAGCGTTAGTATGACTTATACTTTACCTTAAACAAGTGAGAAAATCAATCACAACACAACAAAAAGGCAGATAGCATCAAAAAGATGTTATCTGCCTTTTTGTTGTTTATTCAAATTATATAGCTCATAAAAACTTCGTGGGCGTTTGGGGCAAGGTCAATGATGTCCTTTTTGTAAATTGTAATTTTTTCTGTACTTGTTGCACCCTAAAACCAAAATACTTGTTGCTAAAGCAGTAATCATTTTCTTTTAATGTACTCATAATATTCCTTACTGATACACTTTGTCCGATTTCTTGTCTTTTCTTATACTCAGCCTTTAACTCTCTGCGTTTTGCCTGAGCTGCACGCTTTTCCTTTTCCTCAGTACGGTAATTTGTAAGCTCTTTTTCAGTCATAGGTCTGACTTCCTCGTCCCATAAGTAAAGCTCCTTAGATGGGCAATAGGCATTAATCCATAAATATTTACCGCATTTATCATTAATTTTCACAAAATGTTTTAACTTCCATTGTCTTTCAGTAAGTAACTTTTTATCCTGTTTGACTTGTATTTTGGTTCGTACACTTGTTATGTAGTTGTTCCAAATATTCATTTTCCGTTCCTCTTTCTTTTCTCTAACTTAATCGTCAGTAAAAAATATTATAATTGCGGTTATGAACCATAAACCTGCATAAATCAGTGTAGGTGACAACACATACCACCAGCTCCAATTAATTACATTAAGCAGCTTTAATTCAATAAATATAATTTGTTCTAATACTGCAATAAGTGTTATACAGCCTGTTTTTGGAGATGAATTATCGTTCATTTTTTCACTTCCAATCGTTTATTTGTATTAATTTGGGGTTTGAAGGTCATAGCAGAGCAAGGTATTGAAGTCAACAGAAAAGTATCTTGCAAGCATTAGTATAGTTACATATGTCATTGTAGTAGTTCCCATTTCGTAGTTAGTATAGGTACTTCTGTCGACTCCCAAATAGTCTGCAACTACTTTCTGAGAAACACCTTTTTGATTTCGCAGCTGTTTTAGTCTTTGTCCTACTTGCTTATAAATAAAGCGTGATTTAATTCTATATCCCATAAGTAATATCTCTCCTATTGGTTATTTGAAATCTTAATTTTATAGCCTGCAAGAAAAATTTATCCCACCCTGAATAGCGGAAGATGTTATATAATTATTTTTTATGTTTGTTCTTAGTATTGTTTATTTCATATCAACCGAAAAATCTGTTGTAATTGAGCCTTCAGGGATATAAATTTTATACTTTTCTCCTGTACCTGAAATTCTGAGCGACAAAAGAGGTTCAAAAGTAAGCGGATTTTCAGTTGCTTTTTCGTCAGCCGATTTTACTATAGTATCTATGTGCGGAGTATCCTTAGTATAGATTATTTCGCAATCGTCAGCCTTAATTTTGCTTGCTTTGTAACTCCCTTTATCAGTTTTGTAGTAATAATAATAGTATTGCTCAGTATTTACTTCGCCGCACCCAATAAAAAAACCACCTTGTAAATCACGATTGTCTTTAAAATTAACAATATTTTGGCTGCTTTTTACTTCATCTGATAGTTTAATATCAATTGTGTATTTAAAAGATGATATAATTGTTACTACACACACTATATTAATCAAAAGTGCTGTTAAGACAATTGCAAGTTTAATAAAACTCGGCTCTGAATGTAACATTATAAAAAATACAAAAAAGAAAATTAAAGCGAGAATACAATTAATTATAGCTAACATTTCTTACACGCCTTATCTGAATAAATATTCCCTGTAAATTTCTGTTCGGGCTGTCATTCGCAAGCCGTTAATGAGCTTGCGATATTTTTCGTTGTTTCCTGACTTTTTTGCAAGAATAATTTCTTCGTCCTGTGATTCCCATTCGTGCAATGTGCTGTCAATAAGTTTGTTTGCCTTGTGTACTCTCTGCATTACTGTTCTGTACAGCTTTCCTGAGTCAATCAGCTTCTGAAGCTCATCTGTCCTGTGATTATACAAAAATTCAATATATTCAGCCTCGTCCCACAACAAGCTTCTCATACTGTAGTTATTGGTTCTCTGATTGTAGCTGTAGTATTTGTATTCCTTTTCATTACAAATATTGATTTTTTCTTCAACTGCATACAACGGAAGCTCTGTGCCATTGAGCTTTGCTTTGCTCACATATGTTTTATCGGAATCTATATCGCACATTCTTTCAAAAAATTCAATTGTCATAATTATTACCTCCTAACAATTTTGGATAGTGTTTCTCTGCATCGGCTATACTCTTATACTTATCCGTTACAACCATTACGGATACTTCTTTGTAACATTAAGATTCCAGTTCCTTTTGTTCTTTCATTTTTTTGTAGCAATACAAAGTAGCTCTGCAGTCAGCTAAACTATCGTGAGCAATGTCTGTTCCCCAATCATATCCGTAATATTCTGCACATTTAGTGAGTCTTTGCCATTCGTGACAGCCATATTGCTCGCTCCATTCTCCGTATATATAAGCAAAATCCTCCATAACATCTACTATAGCAGCGTTTTCATTTTTAATCCCTATATTGGAAAGAAATCCTAAATCAAAATATACATTGAACCCTATGATAGTATGAGCAGAATTGATAATACGACTGATTTTCTGCTTCACTTCAAGAATATTCTGTGCAGTGGCAACCGTTTCGGGGGTTATGTTATTAACCGCCATAGCTTTATTCCAATTATCTGTATAAAGCGGCTTAATATAGCTGTTGAAAAGAGTGTTGCCCTGACCATCAATGATTGACACCTGTAACAGCTCATCGTCATAAGGATTAAGACCTGTTGTTTCGGTATCTATGACTATTTCGTCATAGATAATTTCGGATTTATACGGAACGCTGAAAGTCTTTTGTATAATATTCTGAGTAATTTCTTTTTTGAACTCTTTTTTGAACAACTGTAATTCTTCTTGTTTTTTCGCCTCTTTTCGCTTTAGAAGAGCTTTTCTCTGAGCTATACGCTTACTTTTTTCGTCTGCTCGGTATTTTGCAAGCTCCTGCTCAGTCATATGGCGAACTTCCTCGTCCCACAAGTACAGCTTTTTAGACGGACAATTAGCATTAACCCATAAATACTTACCACTCTGTTCGTCAATCTTTATAAAGTGCTTTGCTTTCCATTGATTTTCAGTAATTAAAGTCCTACTTTCCGGAACACTGATATGTGTTCTGACCGTTGATTTATATTTATCCCAAACATTACTCATTATGTATGCTCCTTTCTATCGCTGTAAAACATTTCAAGAGCTTGTTCAACTATTTGTTGAATTTCCTCATTGCTAAGACCTGCAAAGTATTTCTTGTAGAGTGTTGGAGCTATAGGCAGCTTTTTGTCAGGCGTTTTCTTTTTGGCAGATAAAACCTTTAAGATATTATCTTCGTCAAGTACACCGTCAGCTGACAAAATCCGTAAATCTCTTGCCTGAGCTTCTGATATTTTCATCAGCATATCATTGTCAGCCGAGTTAATTTCGAATAATTCCGACTGCTCATCTGCCGATAAATACGACAATTCTACACCTGCTCTGACGGCAAGCTGACCTTTATCAATCCAACCGAGAATACCGTCAGATAACTTGCTTATTCGCACAAGTCTTGCAATAGTATTCCGACTTAATCCGTACTCATCTGCAACCTTTTCACGGCTGTTGCCGGAAGAAGTTTCTTCGCCGTTAAGCACACGAATTTCATTGATGATGTCATTTCTCTTTCCCTGAGAAAACATTTCAGAATATCGTCTTGCAATAATTCTTGCCTGTTCAGATACTTTGAGGTCATTGAAACCTCTCTGAATAAGGTTGCTTTCATCAACATAAGTTTGAGCTTCCTCTTCTGTGAGTTGCTCTTTAATAATGGCCGGTATGGTTTCAAGACCTGCTATTTTAGAGCAATTCCACCGGTTATGACCGATTAAGATTTCGTATGTATCTGTTCCATCAGGATTTGGTCTGCAAACAATAGGTGTCATTACTCCGTTTTTGCGGATTGATTCAACCATATCATCCCTGCGTTCGCCGTCGTAAAGAGAAAACTGATGATTGTGAAACGGTACAAGCATATCAAGCGGTATTTGCTTTATTTGATTGTTTTGCGAGAGCATTGCTCCAAAGTTAAAGCCTGTCATTGTCGTTCCTCCGTAAATTACACACCAATTCTTTTTGTCAGTTCTTCGGCACAAGCTATGTATTCCTCTCCGAGCTTACTGCCTTTAATTAAGCATAATGCTTTGTGCTGCTTAGTGCTTTCAACTGCCTGTGTGGCACGGTGTATCTGAGTGTTAAAAAGAGCATTATTGTAAATGCTTTCAAGTTGCTCAATGACACGCTTGCTTGCGTTTGTGCGGTCAACCATTGTTGGCAGCACACCGAGAATTCTTAAATTAGGATTGATGGTTTCCTGTATTTGTGAAATAACACCTGTAAGAGTTTTTAAACCGCCGAAGGCAAAGTCCTGCACCTGTACCGGGATAATTACACCGGTGCTTGCCGTGAGAGCGTTCATCAGCAAAACTCCAAGTGACGGATTACAATCAATAATTACATAATCGTACTGTTTGATAATATCATTATCAAGAATACGCTTGAGTATTGTTTCCCTCGAAAGTACCCCTGCGAGGAATAAGTCTGCATTTGCAAGGTTGATGTCACAAGGAATGTAATCAAGGTGATTAACCTCGTTATGTCTGATGCAGTCTTTTATTTCAACTGCCTTACTCATACCTACCTTACCAATAAGAAGGTCGCTCATTGTTGGGTTGCCGTCTGTATTGTCGAAAGCGGCATATTTGGATAAATCCGCCTGTGGGTCAAAGTCTATTGCAAGCACTTTGTTGTTTTTGAGGGCGAGAGCGGTTGCTATATTAAAAGCTGTTGTTGTCTTACCGACTCCGCCCTTCTGATTAGCTATTGAAATGATTTTGCACATAATTTATACCTCCGTTATCTTGATTTATCTGTTTGTTTTTCTTTGCTGACTGTATTTTTTTGAGAGATTATTTTAGCGTTATTCTTAATCTGCTTACGAGAAATAGGAGCTTTTTCTTTAGTTCCGTTTTCTTTAGTTTCAACCGATTTAGACTGCAACTTTGATTTTTCAGGCTTTTGAAATATGTACATCAAATCGTGTTGTTCTCCAACATCGGTAACATCAAACTTTTTGACACATTTTCGTAGCCAAGGGAATGTTGTATTCATATCATCAATAAGGTTTATGATTTCATAATCAAACAGTTTTCCTTTTGAAATATATCCCGACCATTGTCTGTGAACAAAGCCGTTATCAGTAAAGAATTTGTTAATTTGTTTGTATGCTTTTAGATATATAAAAGGATTATCAGATTGATATATTTTTTGAAGAGCCTTAGAGTCTAAATCAAAATTGATTGCTTTTAATGATTTAATCATTCCTTTCTGCATTTGTTTAAACCTAACATAATATCTTCGATGCTGCCATTTGACTTGTTATGCCAAAAATATTTTACGGCATAATTTTTAAACCAATCCATATCATACAAATCAAGAATTACTCTCCATAATGCACCGTAATCTCTGCTTCTGCCTTTATCTGCAAAAATCAAGTAATAGGGTTTATCGGTTTTAATTTCAGCTAAGTCAAAGCGTTTAAACATATTCCTGATGAATTCATACATTTCTTTAGGGTCGTAAATATCGTCATTGATAACCTTTTCTTCATCAATAACAATTTCGACCTTGTATTTAAATTTCATTTATATCACTCCTTAAAACGGTAAGTCTTCGTCAGCACACAGTGCATCGTGTATCATCTGATACTCTTCCTGTTTCTTGTGGTCAGGGTCAAGCTTCGGTATTGGTTCGCTTTTGTCAACTCCTCTTTTGGTGTAACCGAGATAGTCAACTTGTTCAACAATGACTTCTACAATATTTCTGACAATATTCTCTTTGTCTATGTAGCTCCTCGTTTTAAGGTAGCCTGTAACAGCAATCAAATCACCCTTGCCTTTATATTTGCAAAGATTTTCAGCCGTCTTGTTCCAAAAGACAAGGTGCAAATACTCTGCTTCATTACTGTAAATACTGTTTACAGCTAACACTACATTGCACAGAGCTTTGTTTGTTTCTTTTGTGTATTTGAGTTCAGGGTCGGCGGTAAGTCTGCCGATAAGTTTTACTTCATTGCGAATCATAATTTTAACTCCTTTAAAAATATTTGTATTTTGCAACTTATGCCCCGTTGGGGCACAAGTTAATTTTCAATTACTTTGTCATATAACGCAGCTCTTTTTACGAGCTTTTCCGATGTAATCCTCATAAAAAATTTAACCGCATCGGCTGATTCTTCAAATTCATCGGTGTGATTTTCTCCCTCAAGGTCGATATATTCAACTACTCTTACTGTTTTCATCTTTGTTTTACCTCCTTAACTTTTCACACTTGAAATCATTTCCTAAACTATTTCTGATTATATTATACTTCATTTAGGGGTAA
>ENA-OYCV01000012-OYCV01000012.1-human-gut-metagenome-genome-assembly--contig:-NODE-12-length-28561-cov-5.673858_pt1 | contig 28561 bp, 24 predicted proteins | sample MGYA00243461_ERZ652889 | MGnify/ENA primary metagenome ERZ652889 (study PRJEB26926, sample SAMN06164560) | human gut metagenome | biome: ENVO:00009003; feature: ENVO:2100002; material: ENVO:00002003... | reverse complement strand
GAATTTGGATACCCTGACACGGTTCTGCCGAGGGTACGCCCAGCCCACCAGCGAGCCCACCGAATTCAATTTGTATTCGGAAACTGCCCACTTTTATATCTGGCTGCGGTTAGTCACCCGGCATCGAGATTATAATGCCTATGTGCATTACTATCTGAAAGGTTAAAAATTTACAACGCACCGGATACAGTATGCCTATCGGCTCTGTATTCGGTGCGTTTTTCTCTCTTTATATACCGCACCATAATCATATCCAAAATATTTATGAAAAATTAGATGCCACAAATTCTATTGAGGGATAAAACAAAGCTATTATTTTAGGATACATTAGCCCCTTACTGTAACCCAGTGATAAAAAACGTCGGCGAAAAGGTGTCAAATCCTCCACATCTGTCTCTCCTTTTTTGTCCGTTTTCCCGCATTTAGAACCTCGTTTTGAGGGGAACAGGATAACTTTATCTAGCCGACCATGCGGAAAAACCTTTGATTTCCGTGGACTTTTACCGTCCTAAATGCGTAGACTTGACTTTTGGGGACTTTCTAACTATAATGATATTCAAGCAGGGGGACTACCTTGTAGTTGAGAAGGTTAAAACCTGACCCTTTGAACCTGTTGGCTAATACCAACGCAGGGAGCTAAAGAATACAGATTCGTATTTTTTGGACATTCTCTGTTTTGGGAATGTCCTTTTTTAATTGAATAAGATATGATATGTGTTTGCGAGGGAACTGAACAAGTTGAAAAAGGTAAGACCTGACCTCTGGACCTGTCGGCTAATACCGGCGTAGGGAAGCAATTTCTTACGCTCGTATTGCGTCTGAAAGAGCTTCTAATTGTTTTAGAGGCTCTATTTTTTTATCTTAGGAGGATCAAACATGGCATTTATGAAAGACATCTTAACCCACAACATTCCCATTTGGGAAGAATGTGCAGCTACCCCATTTGTGCAGGAAGTGCAAACTGGAAAGCTACCTCTTGAAAAATTCAAAAGATATATGATTCAGGATAGTATCTATCTGAAAAACTATAATTCATCCTTTTTTCACCTCACTAAGCGGCCTCCATAATTGAGGCTCTAACGCTGAACCGTCTGGATTCGGATACTGTAACAAACTGCTCGTAAATATCCGGATGCTCCAGCTTCAACCGAAGCAGGTTATCCTTATCGATGATGGACTTGCGAACAGGGGTATAGGTAACCGTATAGTTCACGCCCTCCTGCTCACAGACTGCAGTACAGCTGGTACCCATTTCCGCAATCAACAACGCCTTCAGACGCTGAATATCCTTGTCGATTTCTTTGGAGTACACCTCTGCATTTTTCTTTTCATCCAGAAGCCGTAAATACTGCATGAGTTTTGCAGTCATATCCAGGTCGAGTGCAACGGCCGGAGCATTTTTATCTGCCGGACCAAAGTGTTTGCGTGCGCTCTCAATAATCAAGGCCCCACTTTCTGTATAGGGCGGCGGCACATGGCGCTGCACATGGTTTTCCCAGAAATACTGCTCCAAAAAGACCATCTCAGCCTCGTACTCGAAATCACGTTTGACCTCCCGGATAATAACTTCTTCCTCGTTGTTACCATACAGGCAGCAAAAGAAACATCGGTCAAGATCCGTTACCGCCATATAATGACGCCCCTGAGATTCATAGTAGACTGGAACCGTCTCCTTCCCATTCATCCACCAGTTATCTCTGGCATTATAGTTTGTGGTCTTGATCTCAAGGATCGCTGTGGTGCCATCCGGCAGTTCCACAAAGTAGTCCACATCAGCCAGCATCCAAGGATACTGTGGGTGCTGGAACATCTTTTTGATTTGGTAGACCGGATATCCGGTTTTCCGCTCGAATATCTTTGCTACCAGAGGCTCCAGCAAATGCCCCATTTCCATGGCAACCCAGTTGCCCTCATCATCTTCCACTGACGCTATGTTCAGTTTGTCGTAGTACAGATCCCTGGCTGTCCGGAATGGAGAAGTGCCAAAGATTGCTGATACATCGCTGCCGCCGATTCCACGGCGCCGGTAATCCAGCCAGTCTTCTTCTGAAAGATCTGCCGTTTCTACCAGCACCAGCGGTTCATGCCGCTTTCGTTCAGCACTATTGCTGCCAGACATATCAAATCCCCCTTCGTGATCTTCGAGGCAAAATAACTGCCCTCGCCATTGGTGCAACATTTCGGGACCGGAGCGAAGATACTGCCTGTCTCTTCATCTTCCAGTCCGTGGAGTGTGCCGGCTTGACCCGCCGACCATTCTGCTTTCTTTTCTGCTTCACATTCATGTACATGACCTGCCTTTCTCAGTTTTGATTTATCCTTAAAGCCCTTTCAGGCTTACAGGCAATAAAAAAGCGAGAATGACAGACGGCATAAAGCCTGGTGTCCATAGTTGCCTATGAACCGGTGTCATTCTCGCAATGGTGGGTAAATCCCGTAAAACAAAAAAAGCCAGCAATATACCAGCCTGAAAAGGCGCAGTGATACTACTGACACAAGTACAAAATTAACAGCGTGTGCAATGCAGTCATTACTCCGCAACACAAGCCCTAAAGCCTGTGTACCCTGACGGGCAACGCACAAAAATCAATTACATTGCAATTCTAACACAATATATAGTGCTTGTCAATTCAAACATTCTATATATTGATTTTTGGATTTTCTTTAAATTTTCTTTCCTCTTTGCAGAAGTTCTTTCTTCCCCGCCTATTTATAGGATGTATCGGATCATTTGGTAATACCGGATGACCCCTACGCTCTTTTAGTACCTTGACAAATTCATAACCTCTATGGGGAGTTATACAGGAATTCTGGACAGTGTGCGATGACCACAGAAGCGCGCCCATAATCGAAGTGCTGCACAGCAGCAGCCTGAAATACACGGCAGAACCGTTCTGGCGTAGGAAATGGCCCCATTAGAGTTCTTTTGTTATTTCAATACCTCCTGACCTCAAGACCGTTTTCATTGTTTTTGTTGAAAACCTTCTTCTACAAATCGTAAGGGATCATTGTAATCGAAAAAAGGAGGACGATTATGGAGAAAAGAAAACCGAATGACCTACCGCCGGAGCAGTGCTTGGCTGTTGATACCGATACCCTTTGCAAACTGTTGTGCTGTGGAAGGCACACTGCAGTACAGATTGGGGATCTTGCCAATGCACGCATTACCATGAACACCCGTGTCCTATGGAGTGTCCAGCGTATCAAAGAATATCTTTATGATATTTCCGGCTAAATAACCATGCCAGTAAGGCGCACTACACTTTTATAATCAGGAGGTACCAGTAATGGCAAAAGTGAGAAAAGACAACAAAGGACGAAATCTTCGGCCCGGAGAAACACAACGGGCAGATGGCAGCTATATGTATGTCTACAAATTAGGCACTAAAAAGAAATATCTTTACGACTCCGATCTCGCAAGTCTTCGTGTCAAAGAAAAGCAGATCAACAAAGATAAGGATGATGGCATCCGTACTCAGGAAGCCATGAAGCTTACCCTGAATGATATGTTCAAGGTCTACATGAATAACAACATCAAACTGAAGCCCTCTACCAGAGCAAATTATCTTTACCTGTGGGACTTCTATGTGAAAGAAGAGCCTTTCGCTAACATGCCTCTGCCACAAATCCACAGAAGTGATATTCTCGCGTTTTATACCAAACTGCTGAAACACGGCTTTGCTATCAACTCACTGGAGAGCATCAACACCATTGTTCACCCTACGCTTGAAATGGCCGTGGACGACGATTACATCCGCAAAAATCCCAGCAAGGGCATTTACCGCAAGCTCAAGACGGATGGCAGCGCTCCAAAGCCTAAACGGCGGATCGCACTCACAAAAACGCAACAGCAGAATTTCCTGCGTTTTATTGCCAAGTCCCCTACATACAGCCATTGGCTCCCCATCATGACTGTACTCCTTGGAACAGGAATGCGTGTAGCAGAATGTACCGGCATTACCAAAAGCGATATTAACTTGAGCGAAAACACAATCTCGGTCAACCACAACTTAATCTACCGGGTCATTGACGGAAAAGCCGGATTTCACATTACCACTCCAAAAACTGAGAGCGGTACACGAATTATCCCTATCCTCTATCCAGAGGTGGCCGAGCAGCTTCGCCTCCAGATTGAAACCATCGACGCATTGTATCCAGACGATCAACTGGTGTTAGGAGGGGTTCACGGCTTTGTTTTCCGCAACCGAACCGGCTCATTCATGAGCGCCCACAATATCAATCGGGCGATTGAGAGAATCAGCGTAACTTACAACATGGAGGAAATGGATCAGGCTGAACTGGAAGACCGTGAACCGGATCTGCTCCCTCATTTTAGTGTTCACAACTTGCGCCACACCTTCTGTACCCGGCTCTGCGAAAGCACCAACGACATTAAATTCATTCAGCAAGTCATGGGGCATGCCGATTTCTCTACTACAATGGACATCTACACCCATATCACACAGGAGAATATGCAGGAGAAGGCAAAAAGCATTAGCACAAACATGAAGCTGATGTAAAAAGAAAGGCGAATCTGCATTTTATAAGCAGATCCGCCTTTCATATTGTTTCATCCGGTTTCGTAGGGTCTCGCGCAAAAGTTGTAGAAAAGTTGTAGTAACGCGATTTTTTGTAGTAAATGACCTCTTTAGTACAGCTTTGCTCCTGCCGGAATACTGTCATCCAGCATCAAAAGATTTAAGCCTTCCTGTCCGTCATACTCGTACACTGCGGAAATCAGCATACCCTCGGAATCAATACCCATCATCTTTCTCGGCGGCAGGTTTGTGATTGCCACACAGGTCTTACCAACCAGCTCTTCCGGCTCGTAATACTCGTGAATACCGCTTAAAATGGTGCGTTTCCGGTCTGTTCCGTCATTCAGTGTGAATTTCAGGAGCTTCTTGGACTTCGGCACTGCCTCACAGGCTTCGATCTTAACCACTCTGAAATCAGACTTGCTGAATGTCTCAAAGTCTACATCATCTGCAAACAAAGGCTCGATTTTCACCTTGGAAAGATCAATCTGTACGCTTGGCGCGGACACGGTTGCAGCCTCTGCAGAACCATTTACCGCTGCTTTTTCGGCTTTGTTTTCAGCCTTCTTTGGGTCCAGAGTCTTCATTGTCGGGAACAGCAGAACATCACGGATGGCAGGGGAGTTGGTCAGCAGCATTACCAGACGGTCGATACCGTATCCGATACCGCCGGTAGGAGGCATACCGATCTCCAGTGCGTTCATGAAATCTTCATCGGTGGTGTTGGCTTCCTCATCGCCGGCTGCCAGTGCAGCTTCCTGCGCCTTGAAACGCTCTCTCTGGTCGATGGGATCATTTAATTCGGAATAAGCGTTACACATCTCACGTCCATAGATGAACAGTTCGAAACGCTCTACATAATCGGGCTTATCCGGCTTTCTCTTGGTCAGAGGAGAGATCTCTACCGGATGGTCCATAATGAATACGGGCTGGATCAGATGCTCTTCTACGAACTCCTCGAAGAACAGGTTCAGGATATCGCCCTTGGCATGACGCTCTTCGTAGTGTACGCCCTTCTCGTCTGCCAGCTTCTTCGCAGCAGCGGTATCGGGAATCTGGTCGAAGTCAACGCCTGCGTATTTCTTGACAGCATCTACCATGGTCAGTCTCTCGAAAGGCTTGCCCAGGTCGATGGTCTCTTCTGCATAAGGGATCACGGTAGTACCGCATACTTCCTGTGCCACATAGCGGAACATGTTCTCAGTCAGATCCATCATTCCGTAATAGTCGGTGTATGCCTGGTACAGCTCCATCAGTGTGAATTCCGGATTGTGTCTGGTGTCCAGACCTTCGTTACGGAATACACGGCCGATCTCGAAGACACGCTCCATGCCGCCGACGATCAGTCTCTTCAGGTACAGCTCCAGGGAGATACGCAGCTTCACGTCCTCATCCAGTGCATTGTAGTGGGTCTCGAAAGGTCTTGCAGCTGCACCGCCGGCATTGGATACCAGCATGGGAGTCTCTACTTCCAGGAAACCCTGTCCGTCCAGATAACGGCGGATGGCACTGATAATCTTAGAACGCTTTACGAAAGTATCCTTAACGTCCTGATTCATGATCAGGTCGGTATAACGCTGACGATAACGGATATCGGTATTGGTCAGGCCGTGGAACTTCTCAGGCAGGATCTGTAAGCTCTTGGACAGCAGTGTTACCTTTGCCGCATGTATGGAGGTCTCGCCGGTCTTGGTCTTGAAGACTTCACCCTCGATACCTACGATATCGCCCACATCGTACTTCTTGAAATCTGCATAGGACTCTTCACCGATGCTGTCTCTAGCCACATATACCTGGATATTGCCGGGCAGATCCTGTACATTACAGAAGGATGCCTTACCCATGACACGTTTGGACATCACACGTCCGGCGATGCGGACGGTCTTGCCTTCCAGTTCCTCGAAATTGTTCTTGATATCGGTGCTGTGATGGGTCACATCATATTTGGTGATCTGAAAAGGATCCTTGCCTGCTTCCTGCAGGTTCGCCAGCTTCTCGCGCTTTACCTTCAACAGCTGGTGAATGTCCTGTTCCTGTACCTTTGTGTTCTGTGTATCTGCCACTTTTTTCCACTCCTTACTCTATCTTACTTAGTCAACATTACTTCTCTGGATCTCCAGAATCTTATATGCGAATACACCTGCGGGTGTCTCTACTTCTACGGTATCGCCGACCTTATGACCGATCAGTGCCTTACCTACGGGGCTTTCGTTGGAAATCTTACCCTTTAAGCTGTTGGCCTCGGTGGAACCTACGATCTTGTACTCCAGTTCTTCACTATACTCCACATCCAGGATCTTAACGATACATCCGATGTTGATCTTGTCCAGATCTACCTCATCCTCTACAACGACTTCTGCGTTCTTCAGGATCTTCTCCAGTTCTTCGATACGGGCTTCGATGTCTCTCTGCTCATCCTTCGCTGCATCGTACTCAGCATTCTCGGACAGGTCTCCCTGCTCTCTTGCTTCCTTGATCTTCTGGGCTACTTCCTGACGCTTTACCACCTTCAGATCGTGTAACTCTTCCTCATATTTTCTGAGGCCTTCGTAGGTCAAAATGTTTTTCTTTTCCTGCATGATACCGCACCTTCCTGTTTTCTATATTTTGTACTGCCGACACTCCCGGCAACTATACTAGCCTAATCAACCGAGTTATTATACCCATTTTTGCTGATGGTGTCAAGGTATTCCCGGGCTTTTCGAGGGTCTTTCCACTCTTTTTTCATGGAAAAATAACGGATCTGCGGACATTGTACCAGGGCCCGGTGCTCCTTGTCCTCCGATGCCGGAAAATCCAGCCAGATACTGCCTGCTGCCAGTCCGCCGCCGTAGACCTTTTCATTGTCGCAAAAATCCAGTACCACGCAGGGTTTCGTCCCCTGCAGCCGTACTCGTCCGTAGTCCGCAGTTTCCGCAAGCAGCCGGATCTCCGGGATCAGACCGTACTCATCCTCCAGTTCCCCGGTCAGCCACTCTTCCTCCTCCCGGTATTCTCTTTCCGTAAGATACCATTTCATGCTCTGCAATCTGGCAGCATAGCGGAGCACGACATAAGGCAGATACGGATTTCTCCCCAACAGGACCAGATCCGGCCACGCCGGATAGCCGCCCGGTCTCTCCCCGTAGCGCAGCAGATGTTCGATCCACTCCTGTTGCAGATAATCCCGGAATTCCCTTCCGAAATAAAAAGAAAGAGGCTCACGGCACACCACATAGGTGTGATCCGGATCCTCTGTCAGTTCCTGTAATTGTTCCCGGAGCTTTAGCTCCGTGAGCTTTAGTTCCGTGAGCTTTAGCTCCGTGAGTGCCAGCTCCGCCTGTTCTTTATCCATGCCTTCCGTTCTGGCTACCGACACTCTGACCAGATGATAGTCCGGGAAAAAATATTCCGTCCGGCTCACAGTCACCACAGGATGCCGGTCTTCTCCCTTTTTCCACAGGAAGGGCAAAAATTTCTTCAGTTTTCCCCGGCGCAGTTCCGCTTTTTCCTCCGGCGGTGTCCCGCACATCGCTGTCCGTCGCGCCGGATAGAGATACAAAATAGTGTCCATGCTTCATTGTATGCAGTCATCCCAATTATATGCACCACACCGCGCACAACATCATATCATGCAAGGTCTGCCTCATAATGCATTGCTGTATCCAAAATCCGCACTACACTTCGTCCGGAAAGATTTCCTGCACTCCCCGGATCAGTTCGTCCATTTTCTCCATGGTATTGATGGTCTGGCGGAAATGAGCGGAATGGGGCATTCCCACCGTATACCAGGACAGGTGCTTGCGCATCTCCCGGACACCGGTGTATTCTCCCTTGTATTCCAGCTGCAATGCCGCATGGCGCAGGATCATTTCCCGCTTCTCCCGGTTCGTGGGTCTTGCCGGGATCGTGCCGTTCGCAAGATACGACACTACCTCCCGGAAAATCCAGGGATTGCCCTCTGCCGCCCGGCCGATCATGACACCATCGCAGCCGGTCTGTTCCAGAATGGCTTTTGCTTTTTCCGGACTGTCCACATCCCCGTTGCCGATCACTGGAATCTTCACTGCATCCTTCACCTGTGCGATGATATCCCAGTCTGCCTGTCCGCTGTAGTACTGGGCTCTAGTCCGTCCGTGCACCGCCACTGCCGCCACACCGCAGGCCTCCGCGATCTTCGCGATCTCCACGGCATTGACATGGTCATCATCAAAGCCCTTGCGGATCTTTACCGTCACCGGTTTGTTGATGGCCTTTACCAGTGCCGTCAGAATCTGCTCCACCAGCTTCGGATCCTTCATCAGTGCCGAACCTTCCCCATTGTTCACGACCTTCGGCACCGGGCAGCCCATATTCAGATCCAGTATGGAAAAAGGACGTTCCTCGATCCGTTTTGCCATCTCCGCAAGGATCTGGGGATCTGAGCCGAACAGCTGCAAGGAAGCCGGCACTTCCTCGGGATGGATCTCCATGAGACTGTCCGTATTTTTATTGTTATAATATATGGCTTTGGCACTGACCATTTCCATGCACACCAGCGCCGCTCCCATCTCCCTGCAAAGCAGGCGGAACGGCAGGTCGGATACTCCCGCCATGGGTGCCAGGATCACCGGGTTGTCCAGGGTCACATTACCAATCTGTAATTTTTTCATGCTGTCCTTCCTATTTCTTTTTGTTTCTGTTTCCTTTCCCTGCTACTCGCAATACCGCCTGCGATCCTCCCGATGCCACCCGCCAGCAGACGGCCGTAATACTCCATACTGCATGCCGCGCTGGGAAGGATCATGACGATATAGGGATACACATAACGGCTCTTGGCCTCCCAGAGGATCGTAATGAAAAAGCCGCCCAGAAAAATAATCCCCGGAAGTACCTGTACACCTTTCAGTTTTCCCAGCAGGATCCTCAAATAATATCCGAAAACCGCCAGATATACCATTCCCTGAAAACGGTTCAGGAATGCCAGTGCTCTTTCATTGGCCTGTCCGGTATAGAGGTCTTCCACCCAGCCTTGCGGCCGGTACTGGTATCTGGTCTGGTTAAAGCTGCAATAAGTAGGCTCGATCCACTGGATCAGCAGTTTCTCCTTGAGAAACGTAACGGCTGCCACGGGATCCTCCTGCCATTTTGCCAGACACTGCCTGATATCTCCTTTGGCCACTTCTGCTGCCTCTATGCTGTCATACCCGGCCTGCAGATAAGTGTCCAGATTATAGTCATTGTAGGTTCCCGGCCCCTTCAGGGCGTCGGGATTCTCCTGCATTCCCATGGCAACCCACAGAACATACGGAGCACCGGAACCATATTCCCGGTCAAGCTGTCCTTCCGCCATGTGACAGAGAGTCGTTTTCCCCAGCAGCATGACTGCCAGCACCACGCAGAGCGCCGGCAGTCCCTGCCATTTTTTACTGCGAAGCAGCACCAGGATCTGCATGATGACCATGGCGATCCATACCACCAGCAATACATTTCTGGTCGCATACGCCAGTCCCATGAACAACGCGACGGCACTCCACAGCAGTCCCTTCTGCCACACCTTTCCCTCCGGCCGATTGGCCATCAGGTAACACCAGATGGCACACAGGACGCTGCAGGTTCCGATACTCTCACCATAGATAAACAAAGCATAGCAATACACCGGCAGGAACAAAAGCTCCGCCACAAGATACAGCAGTTCCGCTGCCCGGCTTCCCGACAGTTCCCGCACGATCCTAAATCCCGCATACAGCGTGATGCCTCCGCAGACCGCCTGTACCTGTTGGATCACGAGCCGTTCCGTGGAGCCTGCCACACGGAAGATTAAGGCGAAGATCTCCGCCAGTCCCAGCTGAAACGGATAGATACCATAGTAATCCTGTGCCAGCACCCATTCCGCATCACCGTCCGCCAGTGCCATAGCTGCTCTTTGCACATAATACTGGTCCGCAATGCTCTCCGCTCCGGCGGCCCTCGCAAGCCTTATCCCTAGAATCACTGCTGTCACAGCTCCCAGAACTGCCAGCAGATGCAGTGCCCACGCCGGGATCTTTTTCATCACTCCGGACAGAGCCCCGCATACCGCCACCAGCACTACGCCGACAAGAGCATTCCAGAGAATACTGTCTTTTTCATCCAGATAATATTCCGGTTCCACCAGCCTCTTCGTATATTTCCAGGAATAAAACAGCAGGAACAGCATTACTGCTGTTCCGATGGCTGCCATAATCTTTGTTGCTGCTTTTTCCAGCTTTATCATGTCATTCCCCTATCAACGTCTGTTCTTGTCGTAGATGATCCGCAGTCCATCCAGTGTCAGAGAACTGTCATAGATATCAATGCTGTCGGTCTCGTCCGCAATGGCACGGCCTAAGCCTCCGGTGGCCACGACCTTCAGCTCTGCAAGCCCGCTCTCTTCCTTTACCTTGCGGATAATGTATTCCGTCTGGCCGATCTGACCGTACATGAGTCCTGCCTGCATACTGGTAATGGTCTCCTGTGCCAGGATGGTCTTCGGCTTACGGATCTCAATATTCGGCAGCTTCGCCGTCTCTTTCCACAGAGCCTCCGAACTGATCCGGATACCGGGAGCAGTGATTCCTGCAGTAAAACGTCCGTCCTCCGTGATCAGATCATAGGTGGTCGCCGTACCGAAATCCAGTACCAGCACCGGTCCGCCGTATTTTACATAAGCTGCCACCGCATCCACGATACGGTCTGCACCGATGGCCCGGGGATCCTCGGTAGCGACCTTGATGCCGCTCTTCACACCGGGGCCCACGATCAGTGGTTTTGTCTTGAGATAACGGATGATGGAACTGGTCAGGGAATGCATCACATCCGGCACTACGCTGGCAATGATGGCTCCCTCGATGTCCGTCACTTCGATACCGTTATTTTTTAGCAGCTGGGTGATCATGATCCCGTATTCATCTGAGGTTCTGGGGGTCTTCGTCATGATCCGGAAGGTGGCTTCCATCTTTTTCCCCTGAAAGACACCCATGGTCATATTCGTGTTGCCTACATCAATGACAAAAATCATTCATCGTCCTCCTCATCCAGCAATGCGGATACATCTTCTTTTTTGATAAACACACGGTAATACAGACTCAGGGACTCGAAAAGCTCCTGTCTGTTCCTACGGATCTCAGAGATCAACAGTCCGGAAGAGATCTCATCATAATAGATGTCATCATCATCCGCATTGGTCTCCATGACCACATTTCCATCCTCCTCAAAGGCAATGGTAAAGACACCGCCCACTTCCTCGGTGAAGAGCACGCAGATCACATGCAGCTCCTGCTTGATGGAATCCGGAATCATCTTAAATTGTTCTTCGTTAAAATAATATTTCTTCTCATAGGCGTTGGCGCCGCAGAGTACGATCTTGTTCTCGTCCATACTTCTATATCCTGTTCTGTCTCAATTCTGTCACGGACTATCTGTTCCGGTCTTTTTATTCCGGTCTTTCCATCCGGCTGTCCGTCCTGCCTTCTGCCATCCCGGAAAATGCTGTACATACCTACACGTACCCATAAATGCCACGGACCGATACTTCTCCGGCATAGACTTCCTCCACGGTACCGTCCTGACGCTCCACCAGAAGCTCTCCCTGGTCGTTGATACCTCTGGCAATGCCGCGGTATTCACCCTTGGGATCCAATACGCAGACTTCCCTGTCCTGATTTACCAGAAGTTCCGCATAGGATGCCCGCAGGCCTTTCAGATCATGGGTCCGTAAAAAGATCTCGTAATCTTCCTCGAAGGCTTCCATAATATCCGCAATCAGCTGACTGCGGGAAATGCGGAAGCCGCATTGTTCATCAATGGCTGCCGCCCGGTCCCGGATCTCCTCGGGAAATTCCTGCTTACGCACATTGATGCCCACACCGATGACGATGTGCTGGATATACCCCTGCTCCATGCTCATCTCCGTGAGAATGCCGCAGACTTTTTTCCCGTCCACCACAATGTCGTTGGGCCATTTGATCCCGACTTTGGCTGCTGCCTCTTCGCTGTCGCGGCGCAGTGTCTGCCGGATGCCCTTCGCCACCGCCAGTGCCATGACTAACGTCAGCATCGGTGCACAGTCCGATGAAAAATCCGGTTTTAACATCAGGGTGTAATAAATATTTGTCCCTGCGGGGCTCTCCCAGCTCCGGCCTCTTCTGCCGCGTCCGGCGCTCTGCATATCCGACACCACCAACAGGCCGCTCTTCGCGCCCTGTTCCGCTTCCAGTTTGGCACGGATATTGGTGGAATCGATACTGTCAAAAAACTGTAAAGGATGTGCCACCCATTTCGTCTTTAATCTGCTCTGGATATCCGCCTGGTTGTAGACTTCCTCCGTCTGATCCAGCAGACGGTAGCCGCGGTTCTGTACCGCTTCAATGACATAGCCTTCTTTTTTCAGTTGTCCGATGGCTTTCCATACCGCAGTTCTCGATACACCGAACTGCTCGCAGAGCTCCTGCCCGGAGACATAGGCCTCGCTTTCCGGTGCCCCTGCTGCCACCCGATCCTTCTTTTCCCGAAGAAGCTCTAAAATCTTTGCTTTCATACTCATAAAGTCGCCGCCATCACTGCCTTAATCGTATGCATACGGTTCTCAGCCTCTTCAAACACCAGAGACTGGCCGGATTCAAATACTTCATCGGTCACTTCCATCTCGGTGATGCCGAAACGCTCACCCATCTGGGCACCGATCTTGGTCTTCAGATCATGGAATGCAGGAAGACAGTGCATGAAAATGGCCTGCTCGCCGGCATTGTCCATGACTGCTTTATTCACCTGATAAGGAGACAGCTCCTTAATACGCTCGGTCCATACTTCGTCGGGCTCGCCCATGGATACCCACACGTCAGTGTAGATCACGTCCACATCCTTCGTGCCCGCCTTCACATCCTCGGTCAGGGTAATACTGCCGCCGGTCTGTGCCGCAATGGCCTCACACTCCGCTACCAGCTCCTTCGCCGGGAAATATTTTGCGGTGGTACATGCGGTAAAGTGCATGCCCATCTTCGCGCAGGCTACCATCAGAGAGTTACCCATGTTGTAACGTGCGTCTCCCATGTAAGTCATACGGATTCCCTTCAGATGTCCGAAATGTTCACGGATGGTCAGAAGGTCTGCCAGCATCTGGGTGGGATGGAATTCGTTGGTCAGGCCGTTCCATACGGGCACCTTGGAATATTTTGCCAGTTCCTCCACAATATCCTGTCCGAAGCCACGATATTCGATACCCTCGAACATGCCTGCCAGTACTCTGGCAGTATCGGCAATGCTTTCCTTTTTGCCGATCTGGGATCCGGTGGGATCCAGATAAGTCGTTCCCATTCCCAGATCATGGGCTGCCACTTCAAAAGCACATCTGGTACGGGTACTGGTCTTCTCAAAGATCAGCGCTACATTCTTGCCTCGGAGAGTATCTACGGGGATTCCTTTTTTCTTCTTATCCTTCAGGTCTGCCGCCAGATCCAGCAGATATTCGATCTCTTCCGGTGTAAAGTCCAGTAATTTCAAAAAATCGCGTCCCTTTAAATCCATAATACTCCTCTTTTCCGAAGCTTTCCGGCCTTGCGCCCGCAGCCTCTGTTTTCTGATTTTGTCCATTGATATCCCTGTTACAAACGTTGCCTGTAACAAGCTATATGTAATCAATATACTTCATTATTCTGTGTTTTTCAACCCCTCGCGTTTATCCCCCGTCATTGTTTTTTGTGAATCCGACATAAAAAAGCCACCCTCCTTATTTCCCGGAAAGTGGCTTTGGTTTATCGTTTTTTAGTTTACTTATTCTGCCTTTTTGCCTGCGGCTGCCTTGAAGGTCTCTGCCACGCTGGCAATGCCCTGCAGCTCTGCGGGCAGCAGGATGGTGGTGGCCTGGCCGTCAGCTACCTTTTCGAAAGCTTCCAGGCTCTTTAACTTCAGGACTGCTGCATCTGCGCCTGCTTCCTTCAGCATCTTGATACCGTCGGCATTTGCCTGCTGTACCTTGAGGATGGCTTCGGCTTCACCTTCTGCCTCGCGGATCATCTTCTCCTTCTCAGCTTCCGCACGAAGGATGGCTGCCTGCTTATCTGCTTCTGCACGAAGAATTGCGGACTCCTTGGCACCTTCTGCCTCCAGGATCTTAGCCTTCTTCTCACCTTCTGCACGGGTAACGGCTTCACGTCTCTCGCGCTCTGCCTTCATCTGCTTCTCCATGGCATTCTGGATCTCTGCGGGAGGGATGATGTTCTTCAGCTCCACACGGTTGACCTTGATACCCCAGGGATCGGTGGCGATATCCAGTGCCGCACGCATCTTGGTGTTGATGGTCTCACGGGAAGTCAGGGTCTGGTCCAGTTCCAGGTCACCGATGATATTACGCAGGGTGGTGGCGGTCAGATTCTCAATAGCCATCATGGGATTCTCTACACCGTAGGTGAACAGCTTGGGATCTGTGATCTGGTAAAAGACTACGGTATCGATCCGCATGGTTACGTTATCCTTGGTGATTACGGGCTGGGGTGGGAAATCCGCTACCTGCTCTTTTAAATTGACTTTTCTGGCTACCTTATCGATGAACGGGATCTTCAGATTGAATCCTACATTCCAGGTGGACTGATAAGCACCCAGACGTTCGATCACGTAGGCCTGTGCCTGAGGCACGATCTTGATACAGGATACACAGATCCATAATACTAAAACGACAATAATGATTAATGCTACCATTTTTCCTCCTTCTGCGTACATTCGTGTACGCTGCGTACCTCTGTACGCGCTTTTCCCTCATGTATCCGTGTTACACGATTCTTAATTCTGTGACTGCGGTACTTCCCCGATGACCTTCGTCATCTGCGGATCCACCTTGACGATCAGCTTGACACCACTGACTGCCACGATGTCTACCACCGTTCCGGGCTGTAGATTCAGTCCGTCTTTTTCGGTTCTGGCGCTCCACTCCTGGCCGCCCACCGTTACCTGTCCGATGCCCTGCAGATTGTCGATCTCACTGGTCACGATCGCCTGTCTGCCGATCATACTTTCCACATTCGTCCTTACGCGGTCTTTGTTGAAATATCTGACTGCGACAGGTCTGGTGAAAAATAACAGCAGCAGAGACACTGCAAAAAATAGCAGGATCTGCAACCAGATCGGTGCCTGCAATGCGGCGGCAATCACTGCCACAACGGCGCCTCCGGCGAACCAGATGCTCGTCAGTCCCAGAGTGGCGACCTCCACACCGATCGATACGATCAATACCACAAGCCACAAGGTTACCATTTCACTCATGTGATCACTCCTTTGGTTTTGTAGTTGTATCCAGTGTACTACAAATAGTCTTCTGTGACAACCTCTATTGGTGCACGATACAGGATTCTATTGTGCTCTTCTCATTCCTCATTCCATCCGGCGGATCGGCTCCTGCCTGTACGTTAAAAGACGGTACCCCTGTTCCGGGATACCGTCTCTGTTGTATGCGCTGTTCTTTTGTGTGCCACTTAGTAGAAGACGTGGTTACCGATGACCAGTCCGTCACGGCCATTGTTACGTCTGAAGTGGGTCATGTCTCCTACATTGGAGACACCGGAGATGGCTTCCTGGGCTGCCTGAACACAGCTTGCGGAGATCCTGCCGGATTCGTATACGGTATTTACCTTACCGTTCAGTGCTGGAGTAAACTGTCCGGAGGCATAGATAACACCGTGAATACTATTGGGATATGCTCCGCTTCTTACACGGTTCATAACTACGGACGCTACCGCCAGCTGGCCTTCGTAGCTTTCACAGCCTGCTTCACACTGTACCAGTGCGGCCAGCAGCTGCGTGGTATCCGCATCGGTGGTATATTCGCCGTAGTTGACGTGACGCTTTGCTTCACGCTCTGCGGCTTCTCTTGCCTTGATCTCCTCCAGTGTCTCACCGGAGTCGATCTGGAAATCTACAGTTACATATTCCGCAGCCACATAACCGTCTGCGCCTTCGTAGTCAATACAGACCCATTCCGGGTTGCTGTTGTCTACTACATCTGCGATGTCTCCCTTGGGAAGAAGTCCCAGGACACCGGCTTCCTGATCCGCTTCCGTTCTCACACGGAGGGTCTCCGTATTGATCTGTGCGATCATCCTGCCTACATCGTTGGCCAGTGCTCTGGCGTCATCTCCGAACAGGAGATATTCGTCCTTTGCCCAGCCGATCAGAGTGCCGGACTGGATCTTGGTCCAGCCGTCCTTACGCTCCAGGATGGTACCTCCACAGTCCTTGTAGAGTTTACCGACCTTGGATGCTTCCTCGCTGGCATCGCTTCTTACATTCACGGCATCCTTTACGTTTGCCATGACCAGCCCGGAACTGATCTCTTCCTCAGCGGGGAATGTCAGATTTAATTCCTTCACCGTTGCATTGATGACCTCGGTACTGTTTTTGGAACCGGGGTCTAAGATCGATGCGACACCACCGTTCAGATCATTGACATAGTTTTTAGTATTGCTTGCCTGTGCGGTCATGCTCATTTGCATGCTCAGGAAGATAGAACAGAGCAGTCCTGCACATACAACCAGCATTCTTCTGCTTTTTGTCATCTTGATACACGCCTTTCCCACAGGAAGATTCCCCGATGGGTGTGATACCTGTGGATCTCACCAGTGAATAGTATATGCTGAAATTATTAAGATTTTCACTGGTTTGTTACAAAAATATTAAATTTGTTACGCGAGATATCATAACAGATGACAAAATTTTTGTCAAGTTTTGGGACTTTGGGCGCTATTTAGCCATGACAGCTCAACTCATGAACAGAGTCGAGCTGTCACTACATGCTTTTGGACTTCTCAATGCAGGCATCCATGGCATCCATGACAGCGGCGCGCATGCCTTTTTCCTCCAGTACCTTGACTGCCTGGATCGTGGTTCCACCGGGGGAGCACACCATGTCCTTCAGTTCTCCGGGATGTCTGCCGGTCTCCAGCACCATCCTGGCACTGCCAAGGACGGATTGTGCTGCGAATTCATAAGCCTGTTTTCTGGGCATTCCGGCGGCTACTGCCTCGTCTGCCATGGCTTCAATGAACATGAACACATAGGCCGGGGAGCTACCGCTGACACCTACGACTACATCCATCAGCCGTTCCGGTACCACACTGGCAATGCCGAAGGAACGTAACAGTGCCAGTACCTGCTCCATGTCTTCCTCCGTGACGTTTTCTTCCGCACAGACGCCGGTGCAGCCTTCCAGTACCAGTGCCGGAGTATTGGGCATGCAGCGGATCAGCTTCAACTCCGGTCTGCCGAAAGCCTCTTTCAGATAGTCCAGAGTTCTTCCTGCCGCAATGCTGACGATCAGGGTATCCTCTGCCACGACATCTTTGATCTGGTCGATCACCTCCGGGAAAAAGATGGGTTTCACTGCCAGGAACAGAATGTCTGCCTGTGCCGCTACGATTTTGTTATCCGTTGTTGTGTTAATATTAAATTTTGTTTTAACTTTTTCCACTGTTGTTTCCGTTCTGGCTGAACCAATGATGTCCTCCGGAGCTGCAATTCCTTTTTGCAACATTCCTCCGATCATGGCAGTGGCCATATTTCCCAGTCCGATAAATCCGATCTTCATGATATCTTTCCTCCTGTTCTGTCTTTCTTCTATTATTATGGTGTAGGGGGCTTTTGACCCCGACATCATAATTATTCAGAGCCATGTAAATATTATCGGCTGCGCATCGAATGCCTGGCATTTGATAATATCTATAAGGCAAATGGGTCCGGGATAATTACAGTCTTGCGCTTCGCTGTCTGTGGGCCTCGTACATCAGAAGGGCCGCTGCAATGGAGGCATTCAGGGATTCCACCCTGCCCTCCATGGGGATCTTGAGATACTGTCCCGCCTGGTCGGAGATTTCCTTGGATAAGCCGTTTCCTTCGTTGCCGATGAGGAACGCCGTAGGCTCCCGGAAAGAAAAGGAATCGTAGTATTCCTGTCCTTTCAAGTGTGCCGCATAGGTGTGGATACCTTTTGCATGCATCTGTTCCAGCACCGGTGCCAGATCTGGCACGTAGACAAAGGGTACCCGGAAAATAGACCCCATGGTGGCACGGATGGTCTTGGGATTAAAGATATCAACCGTCTGGTTGTTCATGATAACACCCGTTATCCCTGCTCCTTCTCCGGTACGGATCATGGTTCCCAGATTGCCCGGATCCTGCAGATTTTCCAGCATCAGAAATAAAGGATCCGGCTGTTCCAACAGCTGTGTCAGATCATAGACCGGCTGTTCCAGCACTGTCAGAATGCCCTGGGGGGTCTGGGTATCCGCCATTTTGGCAAAGACTTCCGTGGAGACGGTCTCGTAACCGGTCTGCTGCAGCTTGTCCCAGAATGCTGTGTCTCCGTTCTGGGCATTCTGCCGGATCTTTTGCTCCAGTTCTTCCGTAAGGTAGACCTCCCGCACGTTTTTTACCGGAGCCTCCTCACACATTCTGATACCTTCTGCCAGAAATACGTGATCCTTGCGGCGCTCCTTTGCCTTGGTCTGCCACTGCACCACCTGTTTTACTTTTGCATTGTTGTTGCTTGTGATCATATCTGTCTGCTAACCGCTCCTAAACATCATAATAATATGGTTTCTCCGTTCTGCGAACTCTCGAAACCATAACAAACATGCGTAATCCGGGCTAATCGCCCTACTTACTTATGTTTGTTTACTCCTCTCATAGAATGATCCCCTGCCTGCAAGCAGTCGGGATGCATTCTATGGATGAGTTTATTATAGTCAAAAAGGCATTTCCACGCAATGGGAAACGCCTTTGTCTTCATATCCGTTCAGACACTCTTATTTATAAAAGTGCCTGCTTCGCAGTCTGAACTGTTAAATTAAATTAGATGGACAGCAGATGAGATACCTCGAACTGGTACTCATTGATGCCCTTCTGCATCTGCAAAGCCTCTTCGATATCGAAATCGATGAACTCACCGTGCTGATAACCTACGACACGGTTGGTCTTGCCTTCCAGCATGATATCTACTGCGTAAGCACCCATGATAGATGCATAGTAACGATCCTTGGCAGTAGGGCTTCCGCCACGCTGCATGTAACCTAAGATCGTAGCACGGGTCTCAATACCGGTAGCAGCCTCGATACGCCGGGCCATGGAAGTGGAATGTCCGATTCCCTCGGCATTGATGATGATATGATGGGTCTTACCATGCTTACGGTTGGTAATGATATTATTGATAATATTCTGTTCGTTGTAATCGTACTTCTCGGGAAGCAGGATATCCTCGGCACCGTTGGCAATACCGCACCACAGAGCGATATAACCGGCATTTCTGCCCATTACCTCGATGATACTGCATCTCTCATGAGAGGAAGAGGTATCCTTAACCTTGTCGATTGCCTGCATTGCTGTGTTGACAGCAGTATCGAAACCGATGGTGTACTCGGTACATGCAATATCCAGGTCGATGGTTCCGGGAAGACCGATGGTATTAATACCAAGTCTGGACAGTGCCTGTGCACCACGGTAAGAACCGTCACCGCCGATGACAACGATACCGTCGATACCGTGCTTTCTGCAGATCTCAGCACCCTTCTTCTGTCCTTCCGCTTCCTTGAACTCCAGACAACGTGCGGTTCCTAAGATCGTACCACCGCGCTGAATGATATCGGATACGTCCTTGGCTTCCATATCTATGATCTCTTCATTCAAAAGACCCTGATAGCCTTTTTTGATTCCCTTAACCTTCAGTCCTCTTGCAATGGCTGTACGAACAACTGCACGAATAGCAGCGTTCATTCCCGGTGCATCACCGCCGCTGGTCAATACGCCGATCGTCTTAATCTCTTTTGCCATGACTGTTACCTCCTAAGTAAACGAACGAATAGTTTTCTCTTCTCGATTCCTTATTTTAATCTATTTTTGAGCGGTTTTCAATAGGTTTCGTTATAAATTTAACATTTTCTTTTCCAAACAGCAATGTAAGCTTTTCCATTAATGCCCCGTCGGCTTTTACCCGGAGATTTTGGGGCAGGATCTTAATATTTTTAATGTCCCGCAGATAGATCACCACATCGTCATCCCCGTCGGAATCCGCAATGGCCTGCAGCAGTTCCTGCTCTCTGGTCTTATAGGCCTCCATATTGGGGAACTGGATCCAGGCTCCCGCCGGCATGCCTTTTTTCTGAGGGGTTCCATTTGCTTGTGTACGCTGCCCGGACTGCATTTGTCCTGCTGCCTGACCGGTCTGTCCCGCCGACATACTGCTGCTGTTCATACCGTCATTTTGGTATTGTCCGTAGCCGTTCCCGGCATTCCGGTATCCACCGGCACCGCCATTTCCACTTCCGTTTCCGTAGGATCCGCTGCGGCTGCTGCCGCCCCGGCCTCCGTAATTTCTGGGGAACAGGGGCTGGTTCGCCGCTCTCGCAGCCTGCGCATCCTCGAAACTGATGATCTGGTCGCAGATCAGCTTGCCGTCCTTGTCTTCTTCCAGGGATACTCTGCCCCGGATAAACACCTTCGCATCCTCCACAAGCAAGGTGCTGTAGCGCTCGTACACCTGTGGAAATACCACGACTTCCACATTACCGATCAGATCCTCCACATTCAAAAATGCCATGATCTTGTCATTCTTGGTGTATTTTACTGTCTTGTCCGCGATCAATCCTCCGATGACTGCATTGGCCTGGTCCCTGACTAACTGCACCTCTCCGGTCTCTTCATCCAGTGCAAAATCCCCGGCAGTATTGCTGATGCAGTTCTGCCACAGCTCCTGATATTCCTCCAGGGGATGACCGCTGACGTAGACACCCAGTACCTCTTTTTCGAAGCCCAGCAGCATCTCCTTATTGTATTCGCCCACATCCGGCATCCGGATATCGAATTCTTCCTTATCCTCTTCCCCTGCAATGTCAAACAGGGATATCTGCCCGGCCAGATTGTTCTTTTTGTCATGGGCAATATGATCCGCAATCTGCACATAGACGCTCATGAACTGTTTTCTGGTGCCACCCAGACCGTCCAGTGCTCCCGCCTTGATCAAATTTTCAATAGCCCGCTTGTTCATCTCTTTTTTGTCGGACATACGGGTAATAAAATCCTTCAGATTCGTGAAGGGTCCTCTTTCCTTACGCTCCTGTACCAGGCTGTCAATGATGGGACGTCCCACACTCTTGATAGCCGTCAGGGCATAACGGATCTTGCCATCCGTCACGGAGAATCCGGCTTCTCCCGCATTTACATCCGGAGGCAGAATGGCGATGCCCATATTCCGGCAATTCAAAATATATTCGGATACCTTTTTCGGGTTATCGATGACGGAAGTCATCAACGCCGCCATGAATTCTACGGGATAATAGTATTTCAAATACGCTGTCTGGTAAGCCACCACTGCATAACAGGCCGCATGGGACTTGTTGAACGCATATTTGGCGAAATCCATCATCATATCGTAGATCTGTCCGGCTGTCTGCTCGTCAATCCCGTTGGCAATACAGCCGGGGACATTCTCCTCGGGATTGCCGTAGATGAAGTTCGCCCGCTCTTTTTCCATGACGGACTGCTTCTTCTTACTCATGGCACGGCGCACCAGATCGCTTCGTCCCAGCGTATAGCCCGCCAGATCACGGACGATCTGCATTACCTGCTCCTGATACACGATACAGCCATAGGTCGGCTTTAAGATCGGCTCCAGCTGGGGACAGGCATAGGTCACGGCATTCGGATGGTTCTTACCCTGAATGTATTTCGGAATAAAATCCATAGGACCCGGACGATACAGGGAAATACCAGCCACCACATCTTCCAGATTCTGGGGGCGCAGTTCCTTCATGAAGCTCTTCATCCCGGCACTTTCCAGCTGGAACACACCTTCCGTTCTGCCGGTGCCGATGGAAGCCAGTACTTTCGGATCGTTATAGTCAATGACATCCACATCAATGTGTCTGCCGGTGGTATTCTCGATGAATTTTACCGCATCATGGATCACAGTCAGTGTACGCAGTCCCAGGAAATCCATTTTCAGCAGTCCCAGTTCTTCCAATGTCGTCATGGTAAACTGGGTGACGATGGAACCGTCGGAGCCTCTGGACAGCGGCACGAATTCATCCGCCGACTTCTGACAGATGACCACGCCCGCCGCATGCATGGAGGTATGTCTGGGCAGTCCTTCCAGACGCTTGCACATATCGATCAGATGATGCACCTGCTCATCCTCCTGATAAAGCTTACGGAACTCCGGATTCATTTCCAGAGCTTTGCTCAGGGTGATGTTCAGTTCGTTGGGCACCATCTTGGCAATGGAATCCACGAACGCATAGGGCAGATCCATCACACGTCCCACATCACGGATGACACCCTTGGCTGCCAGAGTACCGAAGGTAACGATCTGCACCACCTTGTCGTTGCCGTATTTTCTGCCCACATAATCGATGACTTCCTGTCTCCGTTCGAAGCAGAAGTCCACGTCGATATCGGGCATAGAGACACGTTCCGGGTTCAGGAACCGTTCAAACAGCAGATTATAATGAATCGGGTCGATGTTGGTGATCTTCAGGCAATATGCCACGATACTTCCCGCAGCGGAACCTCGTCCCGGTCCCACTGGAATCCCGTGCTCTTTCGCATAGTTGATGAAATCCCATACGATCAGGAAATAGTCCACATATCCCATTCTGCGGATGACACCCAGCTCGTAATCCAGACGTTCCCGCAGGGTCTGTCCGGTCTCCCCGGCAGGCTGGTCACCGTCACCGTAACGCTCTGCCAGTCCGTCATCGCAGAGCTTATTCAGGTAACTCCAGGAATCGTACCCCTCCGGCACATCGTATTTCGGCAGCTTCGTCACGCCAAACTCTATCTCCACATTACAACGGTCTGCAATCCTCTGGGTATTCTCCACGGCCTCCCATGCATAGGGGAACAGTCCCTTCATTTCCTCTTCGCTCTTGACGTAATACTGACCGCCCTCATAACGCATGCGATCCTCGTCCGCCAGCTTTTTGCCGGTCTGCAGACACAGCAGAATATCGTGGGGAATCGCATCCTCAGCATAGGTGTAATGCACATCGTTGGTGGTTACCAGCGGAATGTCCAGTTCTCTGCTCATCTGGAGCAGTTCCATGTTCACCGTACGCTGCTCCGGGATACCGTGATCCTGCAGTTCCAGAAAATAATTGCCCTTGCCGAAGCAGGCCTCGTATTTGCGAGCCGCTTTTCTCGCTTCGTCCTTCATTCCCTTCAGAATAAACCGGGGCACTTCACCTGCAAGGCAGGCAGACAATGCGATAATTCCCTCGTGGAACTCCTGCAGCACTTCCATGTCCACACGGGGTTTATAATAATATCCTTCCGTAAAGCCACGGCTGACGATTTTCATGAGATTCGCATAGCCGGTATTATTCTCCGCCAACAGCACCAGATGATGATAACGCTCTTCCCCGCCGGTCAGTTCCTTGTCAAAACGGGAATTCGGAGCCACATACACTTCGCAGCCCAGGATTGGCTTGATCCCCGCTTCTCTGGCTGCCCTGTAAAAATCGATCACGCCGTACATAACGCCATGGTCGGTGATTGCCGCGCTGTTCATGCCCAGCTCCTTGACCCTGGCTACGTACTCCTTGATCTTGTTGGAACCGTCCAGCAGCGAATATTCTGTATGAACATGAAGATGTGCAAATGCCATTTTGTCGTTCCCTTTCTAGTGCAGTTCTTTTACTTTTCTGACACATTCCTCGTAGGTAGGCCCCACCTGTTCCCTATGATAGCCGGGAGCCAGCATCGCCGCGAAATACAAGGTCTCCAGTGTCTCTTCCTGTGCCGGTGTGGGATGGGACGGCACCACTACACGGGTACTCCATATTAACATACAGCCGGTATACTCCACCATGAAAAATATGGGCTCCATATTTTTCTCCATACGGCTGTTCAGTGTCAGTTTATCTTCGCCGGAGATTTCCTCCAGCTTTTTGATATGAGAAGGCTGTGGCTCTTCCACACTGCCGTCCGGCAGGATCACACACTCGCAGGGATCCATATCCTCTCTGTGTGCATTGATAAATTCCATGACAGTCATTCTCACACCTCCTTTGTTCCGTCTGTCAGTCTGTCTGTTCTTCCGCCCGGACCGCCCAACGCATCTTCGTGGAACGGGCTCTGCCGTTCTGTACACATTCCTCCGCAGAAGGGCGGATCACGTCTTTCGCATAATCGGCATAAATGCCGTTCCGGTAGCCTTCCTTCAATGCCTGCTTCACCAGCTTGTCTTCGCCGGAATGGAAAGTCAGGATAGCTACTCTTCCGCCAGGTTTCAAGGCTCCCGGCAGCTTTTCCATAAATTCATATAACACTTCAAATTCGCGGTTCACATCAATACGCAAGGCCTGAAAAGTTCTCTGACAGGTCTTTTTGATGGTATCCTTTTTCTCCTTCTCCGGGAGAAAATCAAGGGTCTTTTCGATGACTTCCCTTAATTTTGTAGTAGTATCGATCCGGTGTCCTTTACGGATCTCATCGGTGATGGCCTTCGCCAGTTCCTCGCAGTAGGGTTCGTCGGAATTCTCGTAAAGCATTCCCGCCAGTTCTTCTCTGCTGATGGTATCCAGGCGCTCTGCTGCACTGATTCCTTGCTGCTGATTCAGTCTGAGATCTAGCGGACCGTCCACCTTGAAGGAAAATCCTCTGCTGGGATTATCGATCTGCATGGAAGATACTCCCAGATCCGCCAGAATAAAATCAAATCCTCCGACCTCTTTTGCGATCTCATCTATGGTACAGAAATTCTGTAATCTGATGGTCAGAATCTCTTCTCCGTAACCGGCCTCTGCCAGTCGTTTCTTCGTCTTGGCAGACTCCTCCGGATCTACGTCTGTGGCATAGATATGCCCACACCCCTGCAGCTGCTCCAACATGGCTTTCGTATGTCCACCGTAGCCCAGTGTTGCATCAAATCCGGTCTCTCCCGGCTGGATCTTCAGGAAATCCAGAATCTCCTTTACCATAATGGAGATATGCATGCCTGCGGGAGTGTTTCCCTTCTGAATCACATGGGCAATGGTATCTCCGTATTTTTCGGGCTGTAATTCCTTATATTTTTCCTCAAATTTTCTGGGGTATTTCCCTTTATAACGCACCCGGCGCTTGTGGGGTGTCTGTTCCTGATCCATTCCCATGGTTACCTCATTTCACTCATTTTGTTCCAGTTCTGTTCCCTGTAATTATATCGCATATCAGATATCCTTGTCCACTTCCTGTCAGAGAAAAAAAGCAGGCATCGTTGCCGATACCTGCTTTTCCAGCTGTACTATATTTTTCTCAATGTCTCAGCCGTTCTTATTCCTGAGGAAGAATAAACTTGCTGATCAGCTCATCCAGAGAGATTGCCTGTGCAGACAATTCCTGGCTGGTAGCGGAAGATTCTTCTGCGGTAGCGGAGTTGGACTGTACTACCTCGGAGATCTGGTTGACACCCTGCTCTGCCTGATCCATGGCATTGGCCTGGTCCTTGGAGATCTCGCTGATACTGCGGGAAGACTCTGCAATCTTGCCGATACCGTCTACTACGATCTCGATGGAAGCAGCAGCGCTGTCTGCAGCCTGGTTGCCTTCCTTGATCTCCTGCATGGAACCTTCAATCAGGTCTCTGGTATCTACAGCAGACTTGGTACTCTGCTCTGCCAACTGACGGATCTGGTCAGCAACCACAGCGAATCCACGGCCTGCCTCACCTGCTCTGGCTGCCTCGATGGAAGCATTCAGGGACAACAGGTTGGTCTGGGATGCAATATCCTCGATTTCAGAAATGATATTGCCGATCTTGTTGGAAGTATCACTGATTCTGGCCATAGCATCCACCATAGCCTTCATCTCTGCTCTGCTGTTATCTGCTTCGTTTGCATATTTTCTGGCCTGCTCATAGGACTCCTGTGCCTGTTCAGCAGCCTGCTCAATATTGGAAGTAATGTTGGTAATGGTAGCCTGCAGTTCTTCTACGGCACCTGCCTGCTCGGTAGCGCCCTCTGCCAGATTCTGGGAAGCATCTGCCAGGTTAGCTGCACCTGCGGATACCTGCCTGGAAGACTCCTCGATGGAACGCAGTGTCTGAACCATCTGTGTCTTCATGTTACGGATAGACAGAAACAACTGTTCAAAATCACCCTGATACATATCCGGGTTCTTGGAAGTGATGTTGTAATTGCCGTTTGCCATCTGGCTCATAACTTCTCCGGTGTCGGCAATGACAAAACTCAGCTTTTCTGCCATTTCATTTGCAGAATGAATCATGTCAGCGATCTCATCCTTACTGTTCAGTGTCGGGAACGGATCGGACAGGTTACCCTGTGCAAAAGTCTCCAGACGCTTTGCCAATGCATCCAGCGGTGCTGCGATTCCCTGAGAGATTGCATGTTCCATTCTCGTTGCAATGATAATTGCCAGCACGATCACACCAACAATGATAAGCAGGAAGATAAATCCCATGATATTCAGTATGGAAGAAAGGGAATCTCCTTCACGGACATTCTCGTTCATAAGTTCACGCATGGTATCATAAATTTCATTATAAAGCGGTGCTACCTGATTCTGCATCAGCTCCTGTGCCTGCATACGCTTCTCTTCCATATCCACCTTACCGGTATTAATGGCCTGCTGATCCAGCTCCCAGTACTGCTGAATCTGCTCATTTACCTGATCATACAGTTCCTTCTCCTTTGAAGAAACAACAGTCTCGCCGACAACTTCCCAGTATTCAAGAAAAGCCTGCTTCTTCTCATCGTGAGTCGTGATCAGACCGTCCACCAGATCCGGGTCGTTATATCCTATGATTCCACGGGTTGCGGATCTTACATCCGTGAATACAGTCATGGCCTTACCGATATCTCCCTGTGAAAAACCGTAATTGGTCAATGCATGCTGATAGCGGTTCATGGTAACGATCATTGCCAGTGCTCCGAGCACTCCTGCAATAGATGATATAACTACAATAATGACAAAAGCTTTTTTCAGGCGCTGCTTGATTTTCAAATTTTCGAACATTTTCCTCTCCTTACTATTGGTTGATAACAAGTCATATTATAATATTGTAACATTTTGTAAAAATATGTAAATAACTTTTTTAATTTCGATTATATTTTTATATTTTATTTGTCTTTTCCCTGTTTTCCGTGTGTGGCGGATCAATATTCTCCATTAAACGCATTCACTGTATACACAGAAAACTCTCCTCAACAGAATAACATCTGTCCGGAGAGTTTTTCATAGTAATAGTAATATAGGAGATTATAATGCTTTTTTGATGGCTGCTATCAGTTCGTCATAGGTCTCATAGGCTGGAAGCTCCGGATGATCTTTTTTGATCTGTTCGGTACTCTTGAACAGGAAGCCTGCCTTGCTGGCCTGGATCATACCCAGATCATTGTGGCTGTCTCCACTGGCGATGGTCTGGAAGCCGATGGACTGCAGCGCCTTCACCGTAGTATACTTGGAATTCTCCACACGCATCTTAAATCCGGTGATCTCACCATTATCCGCTACTTCCAGAGAATTACAGAAAATTGTGGGATATCCCAGTTTCTTCATCAGAGGACCGGCAAACTGTGAAAAGGTGTCGCTGATGATGATAACCTGAGTGATGGAACGCAGCTCATCCAGAAACTCCTTCGCCCCGGGGATGGGGTCGATCTTTGCGATAGTCTCCTGAATCTCCTTCAGTCCCAGACCGTGTTCCTTCAGAATACCAAGTCTCCATTTCATTAATTTATCGTAATCCGGCTCGTCTCTGGTGGTTCTCTTCAGTTCCGGGATTCCGCTGGCCTCCGCAAAAGCGATCCAGATCTCCGGCACCAGTACTCCCTCCAGATCCAGGCATACAATATTCATATCCATCCTTATGTCCTCCCAGTAAATTCAAATGTATTTGTGACAAGTATACCCCATTTTACCTTTTTACGCAACCTTTTACTTTATTGTTGTAACGTGTTCTTGTAATGCAGTTGTAAATTTTTCTCAGATATATCATCACTGTCTCTTATACACATCTGACGCTGCCGACGAAGCTAGAAGTGTAGATCTCGGTGGTCGCCGTATCATTAAAAAAA